>Ga0308021_10000026_pt1 | contig 67657 bp, 64 predicted proteins | sample Neamet351_FD_201296 | JGI IMG/M metagenome (GOLD analysis project Ga0308021, IMG submission 201296) | Marine microbial communities from water near the shore, Antarctic Ocean - #351 | ecosystem: Environmental > Aquatic > Marine > Unclassified | place: Southern Ocean | collected 2014-10-02
ATCTCTGGCTTCTTTGCTTTAGGTGTATTGATCAACCTTGGTCCACGTATTGGCAAGTTCAATGCAGACGGCAGTGCTAACGTCATCCGTGGACATAGTTTACCTATGACCATTACCGGTTTGATGTTGATCGTCGTAGGCTTCTTCGGTTTCATCGGCGCTTGTGTGCTGTATAACTACGGTGTAGGCGGTGGTTGGACGAACATTTACGGTGGTCCAACAACTCTTTCTGCATACCTCTTTAATACCTTAATGGGTGTTGCTGGCGGTATCATCGGTTGTTACGCTATGACCCGTGATCCATTCTGGATGATGTCTGGTGCTTTGTGTGGCGTTATCTCCGTTGCGGCAGGTCTTGACTTATGGTATCCACCATTGGCATTCGCTATTGCCTTCGCTGGTGGTTTCTTAGGTCCTTGGGCTGCTAAGCAAATCGAAAAGATGGGCATCGACGATGCTGTTGGCGCTGTAGCCGTACACGGTGTGTGTGGTGTTTGGGGCTTATTGGCTGTTGGTATCTTCCTAGGCGGTTACCCAGGGTTTAGTTCTTGGGACGGCTTTGAGATTCCACCTATCAACATGACAGGCCAAGTTATTGGCGCTGCAGTGATGATGGCCACAGGCTTTATCCCTGGTTATGTCTTATCTTGGATCTTCAACAAGTTGGGAGTCCTTCGTGCTGGTGACGGTGTACAACGTGACGGCATGGATAACGAGTTGGAAGGCGTTGCCTATCCAGAAGAAATTCGCTCTCGCTAACTTGAATTGCACAAGCTAAGCCTACTTAGGTTTAGCTTCTATCCATTAAGAATAAGAGCAATTAAGAATAAGAGGATTTACCTATGTTTAATTCATCACCAATTACAAGCTGGGAAGGTGCGGAAGCAATCTTCACCTACGCTGACAGCCCAATGGGTATGGCAGTATGCTTTTGGATTATGACAGCGATGCTTATAGTGCCGCTTGTTGTGTCCTATAACGCAGAAGAAAGGGCTGAGATAGCTCATCAGTAAATGATGACCAATTTCGAGACCTAAAAAAACCGCCTTTTGGCGGTTTTTTTTGTTTTAGCCAAAGGCTAAATTAAACTAAATGAGCAATAGCGTCGCGCTCTTCTTCTAGCTCTTGGCGAGTCTTATCGATGTAAGCTTGGCTTGCAGCATCAATGGATAGGCCTTGAACAATGCTGTATTCGCCGTTCTGGCAAGTCACCGGGAAAGAGAACATTAAGTCCTTAGGGATGCCGTAGCTTCCGTCACTAGGAATACCCATGCTAGTCCAATCACCATCTTGCGTGCCGGCAGCCCAGATACGCATGTGGTCAATTGCAGCGTTGGCTGCAGAGGCCGCAGAAGAGGCTCCACGGGCTTTAATGATAGACGCACCTCGTTGGGCGATCACTGGGATAAAGTCTGTGTCGATCCAATTTTGGTCTACTAGGTCCGTTGCTGGCTGGCCCTTCACTGTAGCGTTGGTCACATCGGCGTACATAGTGGCTGAATGGTTGCCCCAGATGCACAAGTTCTTTACGTCACTCACGCCAGCATTGGTAGCATTGGCCAACTGAGTCAAGGCACGGTTGTGGTCTAAACGGGTCATGGCAGTAAACTGAAGTGGGTTTAGATCTGGTGCGCTCTTCATGGCAATGTAAGCATTGGTGTTGGCAGGGTTACCTACTACTAACACTTTAACGTTGCTGTTAGCGTTGTCGTTGATTGCCTTGCCTTGAGCGGTAAAGATGTTTGCGTTAGCTTCTAGCAAGTCTTTACGTTCCATACCTGGGCCACGCGGACGAGCACCTACAAGTAAGCAATAGTGAGCATCATCAAAGGCCACTGCCGGGTCATCTGTAGGCGTGATAGAGTTCACTAACGGGAACGCACAGTCTTCAATTTCCATAACCACGCCATTGAGAGCTCCAAGGGCTGGGGTGATTTCCAATAACTTTAGGTTTATTGGCTGATCGCTACCTAACATTTCGCCTTTGGCGATACGAAAGATAAGGGAATAAGAAATCTGGCCGGCGGCACCGGTGATAACAACGTTAACTGGGCTCTTCATTAGATACTCCGAAGCGTGGACCTTTTGATTGACTGCTTAGTTACAGGTAAAAGGTATTGAAATAGACCACAATGTCGCATTGATGCGGCCTTGGGTCTTAAATGAAGCGATATTATACCTAACATTGTTTAACTTCGGTATGCGACAAAGGCCTATTTAACTGATACAGATTATTCAGGAGTAATTTACATGCATTATGTCACTACCAAAGGCGGCCGCTTAGGGGCTGTTATCGAAGACTGCTTAATCGATATTGATGAGGCGAGTATCGCGTTAGGCTTTGCCGTTCCGTGCCTCGATATGTGGTCTTTGCTGGATGGATCCAAAAGCATACAGGATGATTTTGAGAAGCTCGCTAAAATGGCTCATGCAAAGAATGTCGCCTGCGTTAGCTATGCGACAGAATTGGTAGGCTCCCCGCTGCCACATTTACGCCGCAACGTATTTTGTATTGGTAAAAACTACGCCGATCATGCTGCAGAAATTGCTGAAAAAATGGGTATTAGCGCCGATCTACCAAAATACCCCATTGTATTCAGTAAGGCAACTAACACCCTTATAGGTCCGCTAGATACCATACCACTACACGCTGGGGTGACACGCAAAATCGATTATGAAGGGGAGCTAGCTTTGGTAATTGGCAAGGCCGGGGTGAACATTTCTAAAGAGGATGCGTGGAGTCACGTTTTTGGGTTTAGTTGTTATAACGATGTGTCTGCTAGAGATTTACAAAAGCGTCATGGCCAATGGCATATTGGTAAATGTTTAGATGGTTTTGGCCCTATGGGCCCGGCCATCACGCCTACTTACGGTAGACCATTAAGTGACGACTTACGACTTACCTGTAAAGTGAACGGAGAACTAAGACAAGATGCCACTTTGGCACAAATGATATTTGATATACCCACCCTTATAGCAACCTTGTCGGGGGGTATTACCCTAGAAGTGGGTGATGTGATTGCTACAGGAACCCCTGCTGGGGTTGGCATGGGATTTAACCCCATGCGGTTTTTAGCACCCGGTGACGAGGTAGAAGTGGCCATTGACGGCACACTCCCCCTTATCAATAGGCTGGCGTTAGCCTAGCTTTAAACCTAGCTCTTGCCTAAATAGCATTCTAGGGAGTCATCCAGCGCATCCTTCCATGGCGTGTGGTGTGGTGGCGCAATTTTACCAGTCAGTGCCGACTTATAACCGTGGTCACGGAAGGTCATGATGCCTAGTTTCTTGTGCTTCTTCCATTGATAGAAGGCTTGGTTACAGTCTTCTAAGTCGATTGCTGGGTAGTCGGTTTTGGCCATTAACTCCATGGTGTAACGGCCTTGGAAAGCGATGGCTGCATAGTCATCGGCACAGGCGTCTTCTTCGGCCCGCCAATCATTAATGTCTTGTTGCATTTCTGGTTGTGTTGGCAACGCCACACGGCCCATAACAACATCCCTTGCATACCAAGCTTGAGCATCGAACATGTTAAAGGTGTACCACTGATCCTGCATGCCAAGATAAAGCAACTTAGGGTTATGTTGCCATACCACACCGTTGTATAGGTCTACTGGATACAGGCGGTTATTAGTTTTGAGCTTGAGAGACTCTTCCATAAATGGGAAGTGGTGAATGTAGCCCGTGCATAGGATGATGGCGTCAATTTTCTTTTGTGTGCCATCAATAAAGTAGGCTGTATTTTCATCTACCCGCTTCAGCGCAGGGACTTCTTCCCAGTTGTCTGGCCAGTCGTAACCCATAGGTGCTGTGCGATGGGCCACGGTAATAGTTTTGGCGCCATACTTCCAGCACTGTGAGCCAATGTCTTCTGCTGAATAAGAGGTGCCCAAAATCAACACGTCTTTATCTTTGAATTCTAACGCGTCACGGAAATCGTGAGCGTGCATGATACGGCCGCCAAAGTGATTGAAACCAGGGTACTCAGGCACGTGGGGCGTTGAAAAGTGGCCGCTAGAGACAATAACGTAGTCGAATTCTTCTTGATACTGCTTATTGTTAGGTAAGTCTTCTGCAGTAACGGTGAAGGTGTCCGAGCTGTCGTTGTATGACACATTACGGATAACGTTAGAAAAACGAATGTACTTGCGCACGTCAGCTTTTTTCACACGGCCTTCGATGTAGTCGAACAATACTGCACGAGGAGGGAATGAGGCGATTTCACGGCCAAAGTGCTCGTCAAAAGAGTAGTCAGCAAACTCTAGTCCTTCCTTAGGGCCGTTAGACCAAAGGTAGCGGTACATACTGCCATGAACAGGTTCACCATATTGGTCTACCCCTGTGCGCCAGCTGTAATTCCACAATCCGCCCCAGTTATCCTGCTTTTCAAAACACACGATTTCTGGAATTTCTGCACCCTTAGCTTGGGCAGATTGAAAAGCTCGTAATTGGGCTAAGCCGCTTGGGCCCGCACCAATAATGGCAACACGTTTTTTACTCATGGCATACCTCGTTAATTGTTCTATGGCAAGTTTTCACTCGAGTGATAACAGCCTAGCCGAAATATGGACCGCTGAGTATTGTGGAAAACCCGTAGTTTAAGCTTTTATCAAAATCAGGAGCCTTGCGGCGCCCTACTGAGTGATCTTTAGGTAGTTTTTCACAAGCTGAGGTAAGGTTTTAGCCTCTAGTTTAAGCATTACACTAGCGCGATGCACTTCAACCGTTCTCTCGCTAATGCTAAGTTCAGACGCAATCATTTTGTTGGCCAGGCCCTCCACAACGAGAGCGGCAACCTGTTGTTCTCTTTTAGTGAGGCTATTAAGCTGGGTTTGGTGTTCAAGCGCTAATTGGCGCCTTTGGTTATTGGCTTCATCAGTGGCAAAGGCTTCTTCCACCTTGAGTAATAACTGCTGTTCATTCACTGGCTTACGCAAGTAATCTAGTGCGCCATTGCGCATGGCTTCAACCGCCATAGGCACAGTGCCATGCCCCGTAATGAATATCAGCGGCAGTTGACAGCCCATTTCGTTGAGATGTGCCTGTAGCTCTAAGCCATCCATACCGGGCATGCGAATATCTGCAATAATACAGCCGCTTAAGTCTGCAGTGAATTGTTGGATAAACTGCATAGCGTCTTCAAAACAAACACTGCTATAGCTATGGCAGGATAACCACAAGCTTATGGAATCTCGCACGGCAGGATCATCATCAACAATGAAGACTGACTGGTTCATGCTTGGGCCTGTGGAGCTACGGCCAAATTGAAGAAAAACTCAGCACCATTTGGTGTTAGATTTCGGTAATTCAATCGGCCACCATGGGCTTCGATAATGGCTTTACCGATGGTTAGGCCTAAGCCCATACCTGCAGTTTTACCCGTGTGTTTATTCGAAGAAAAGGCTAAAAACAACTTATCAGACATGTTGTCTTCGATGCCAGTGCCTTGATCGGTTACTTTTATCCACAGTTGCTGCTGATCAATGACTGCTCGTAGCTCAATGGCGCTACCAGACGCACATTGGTTGGTTTGCATCGCCTGCATGCCATTACGTAATAGATTGAGAATAACCTGTTGAATTTGAATCGGATCGCAGGAGATTAGAGGCAAGTGCTGGGGGATTTTTAAGTCAATGGTGAAGTGCCTTACCTGAGCTTCAATTTCTGCTAAGTCTTTAATTTCTTTTAATAAATCTGTTGGATTTACCTGATCTTGCTGATGACTGGATTGATAGCTCATAGACTGCATGCGCTCAATCACTGCTCCAGCGCGGTGGGATTGTTGAGCCACCTTATCCAGCACATCCATTAACTTGTCTTGTTGGCCCTGCTGCGCTAACAATTTTGCCGACTTACTGTACATGGCGATGGCTGTTAGTGGTTGGTTCAGTTCATGGGCAATAGCGGCAGTCATTTCCCCAAGGGTGTTAAGGCGCTCCACGTGTGCCAATTGTTCGCGTTGTTCATTAACCATGCGCTCTGCATGACGCAGGCTGGTGATATCGGTGATGAACCCCTCAATAATCGCCGTGCCATCTTCCAGTCTGGCTACTACCCGACCCCTTTCCCATACCCACTTATGGGGGCCAGTACGAGGCACTATGCGGTATTCCACCTCAAACGGTCGGTCAAAATCAGCTGCTGCACGCACTTGTCTATCCACTTCTGCCACATCATGACGGTGGGTAAAGTCGCCCCACAAAATGGACTTAGACTCTAAATCTTCGCTTCGATAACCACACAAGGCTTCGCAACCTTCGCTGACAAAACTCATTGGCCAGTGGGGTAGGTTAAGACATCGATAGGCCATGCCAGGCAAGTTTTTAAATAACGTCTGTAAACCGTCATTAGTGTTGTCGTGGGTGTCTGTAAGTTGGGTCATGGTGGCGAATTAGCTATAGGCTGCTATGCTTTAGTCTTAACCTAATGGATTAGGAGCATGGATGCAATGGCGATTTCACAATGGCCTGTGGAAGAAAGACCAAGGGAGCGATTACTAAAGCTTGGGCCCAGATATTTGACAGACGCGGAACTGGTGGCTATTTTTTTACGTACCGGCAGTGTGGGCTTGTCGGCAGTAGACGTGGCGCGCCAGTTGTTGTCTCGCTTTGGAGGTCTGCATGAGGTATTAGCTGCAAATGTAGAAGACTTTTGTTTGCAAAAAGGGGTGGGGCCCGCGAAATATGTGCAGTTACAAGCGGTTAGAGAGTTAGGGTTAAGGCTTCAAAAAGCGCAGCTTAAAGAAAGCATAGACCTCGATACTAGCAAAAAAGTGGGTACTTACTTACAGTGTGAGATAGGCCATTACCGCAGAGAGGTGTTTTGCGTGTTATTGCTCGACAACCAACACCGATTAATAGAATGTGTAGAATTGTTCCAAGGCACGATAGATAGCGCTAATGTGTATCCCCGTGAAGTGGTTAAGTTGGCGTTAGCAAAGAATGCAGCGGCAGTGATACTGGCCCACAATCATCCGTCTGGTGTGGCCGAGCCTAGTGCCAGTGATAGACTCATTACTGAGGCGCTGGTGGATGCGCTCGCACTGGTTGATATCCGTATTTTGGACCATTTTGTAGTAGCCCGGAGTGAGTGGGTATCATTTGCGGACAGGGGGATGATGTGAACCCCTTATGATCCTTGCCTATTAGCTGCTAATCTGCTAAAGTCCCGCCTCCATATTTCCACCCCCAGAATTCAGGTGGTTATGTTGGCTGGTACGGATAATGGCCCGCTGGAGGGCTGCTCCGCCTGAGAGCTAAACACAATGTTTAGTTCAATACTAAATTTGAGGAAGTTAAAATGTCCAGAGTATGTATGATTACCGGAAAGCGCCCTGTCGCTGGTAACAATGTGTCTCACGCAAAAAACAAAACACGTCGTCGTTTTTTACCAAACCTGCATTGGCATCGTTTTTGGGTAGAAAGCGAAAACAAATTCATTCGTCTTCGCATATCGTCTAAAGGTATGCGTATTGTTGACAAGAAAGGTATTGATTCCGTTCTAGTTGATGTTCGTGCCAATGGCACCAAGGTTTAAGGAGAAGACTAATGCGCGATAAGATTAAGCTGGTTTCCAGCGCTGGTACTGGTCACTTCTACACCACTACTAAGAACAAGCGTACCATGCCTGACAAAATGGAAATGATGAAGTACGATCCACGAGTCCGTAAGCATGTTATGTACAAAGAAGCTAAAATCAAGTAATTGATTTTGCTATATAAAACCGGCCTCTAGCAATAGACGCCGGTTTTTTTATGTACGGTATGCGGCGGTGACACGGATGGTTTGGAGTGAAGCCTAATGCTTTGGGTTTATCAAGGCTGTGAGTATATGGTCTTCCCACGTGCCGGCAATATTCAAGTAAGACTTGGCATAGCCTTCCTTTTCAAACCCAAGCCGTTCCAGTAAAGCCGCACTGCGCTGGTTTGTTACTGTATAGGTGGCCACCACACGGTGCATGTTGAACTGGTTGAACATATAGTCTAGACAAGGCGGCATGAATTCCTGCATCAACCCTTGGCCTTGGAGTTGGGCATCAATTGAATAACCTACAAAGCAAGCTTGCAACGGGCCACGAACAATTTGTGAGAAATCAATACTGGCGATGATGCGTTGGTTCTGTTGGCAAAAGACCCCTAACTTAACTTGTTTATCGGCGTGAAAGTCGCCCTCTGCTTCCAAGATGCGGTTAAGCATGGCTTCGTGCTGATAGAAATCCCCCCCACGCTTAGGTTCCCACGGCGAAAAATGAGTACGATTACGCAAATAGTAATCGGCCAACTCGGCAGTGTCAGTAGCATTAATGAGACGGATATGCCCTCTGGGGGTGATGATATCTGGCTTAACAGGCATGAAATAGGCCCTTTTTTGTTATTATTGTCATACTATAAAACAGGGGTTCAACGCTTATAATGCCTCTAGGGCTTCCTGAAGTGTTCTAACTCCAATAATTTCCATGCCCCCCACACCATCGTCACTTTTTGCGTTAGGTGCATTGGCTTTAGGAACATTGGCAATAGGTACTATGGCGCGCTTAAAACCGTGTTTAGCCGCTTCTCGAATACGCTCTTGGCCGCTAGGTACGGGGCGAATTTCACCTGAAAGCCCTACTTCACCAAACACAACTAAGTTTTGATCCAGCGCCCTATCTCGTAGGCTAGAAACAATGGCTAACAACATGGCCAAGTCAGCGCCAGTTTCAGACACCCTTACACCACCGACAACGTTAACAAACACGTCCTGATCACCGGTGTGTAAACCACCATGGCGATGCAATACGGCGAGTAACATAGTTAGGCGGTTCTGGTCTAAACCTATGGCGACCCTACGTGGATTGTTCATGCTGCTATCATCAACGAGGGCCTGTAGTTCTACTAACAGAGGCCTTGTACCTTCCCATATTACCATCACCAAACTGCCTGCAGCGCTGGTGTCACCGCGGGATAGGAAGATGGAGCTAGGATTTTTAACTTCTTTCAGGCCGTTTTCCATCATCGCAAAAACCCCCAGTTCATTCACCGCACCAAAGCGGTTCTTATGACTCCTAAGGGTACGATAGCGGCTGTCGTTATCTCCTTCTAGCTGCAATGAACAGTCGATCATGTGCTCGAGCACCTTGGGACCGGCTAAACTGCCATCCTTGGTGACGTGACCCACTAATAGGAGTATTGCATCAGATTGTTTTGCATACCGAGTGAGAGCCGCTGCACACTCCCTTACTTGGGACACACTGCCAGGAGCAGACGTAATGTCGGCTAGTTGCATCACTTGTATGGAATCGACCACAATGAGCTTAGGCTGCAGCGCAGTGCAGGTGGCTAAGATAGACTCGACGTCGGTTTCGGTGAGCATCTTCAAATTACTGGTGGGCAATTCTAGGCGCTGTGCCCTTAAGGCAACCTGCTGTAATGACTCCTCGCCAGTGACGTATAAGGCGGGCATCTGTTGAGCTAAACTGCACATGAGCTGCAACAATAAAGTACTTTTACCGGCACCAGGGTGCCCACCTATGAGGATGGCAGACCCTGGAACTAAGCCACCGCCCAGTACACGGTCTAGTTCACCGATACCAGTACTCAGGCGTGGCATGCTTGCTACATCAACGTCACTTAGGTCTTGTAGTTGAGAGGCAACACCAGCGTAACCCTTCGCAGTATTTACTCGAGTGCTTGCGCTGACATGGCCGCCAGCAGGGGCTAAACGAATTTCCTGCAGGCTGTTCCAGGCGCCACAGTCGGTGCATTGGCCCTGCCACTTAGCGTAATCAGAGCCGCATTCATTACATACATAGGCTGTTTTGGCTTTGGCCATGTCACTATCTCGAGGTTATGATCATTAAGCAGATTGCAGAAGTATAGCGGCATCTTTGGCAAAGTAGGTGAGGATGCCATCTGCACCAGCACGTTTAAAGCCTAATAAGGATTCCATCATAACGCTGTCTTTATCCAGCCAGCCGTTTTGGAAGGCCGCCATATGCATGGCGTACTCACCGCTTACTTGATAGGCGAAAGTAGGTACTTGTAACTCTCGCTTAACGCGGCTGACGATGTCTAGGTAAGGCATTCCGGGCTTTACCATAACCATGTCGGCGCCTTCAGCGAGGTCCATAGCAACTTCGTGTAGTGCTTCGTCGCTATTGGCAGGGTCCATCTGGTAGCCAAACTTATTCCCCTTGCCTAAGTTGCCTGCAGAGCCAACAGCATCGCGAAAGGGGCCATAATAAGCAGAGGCATACTTTGCAGCATAAGCCATAATTCGCGTATTTTGGTGGTTTGCAGCTTCTAAAGCACTGCGAATGGAACCTATGCGGCCATCCATCATGTCAGACGGTGCCACCACATCTGCACCTGCTTCGGCGTGGGACAAAGCTTGCTGAATGAGAATGTCTACAGTGATATCGTTTAGCACGTAGCCATCATCGTTAATGATGCCATCTTGGCCATGTGTGGTGAATGGATCTAACGCTACATCGGTAATAACACCGAGTTCTGGACAGGCGTCTTTTACTGCTTTTACCGCACGTTGGGCTAAGCCATCTGGACTATAGGCCTCTTCTGCCATCAAGGATTTGGCCGACAAAGGGGTGACAGGAAACAGTGCAATGGCAGGAATCCCCAATGCCACCAACTCTTTTGCCTCGGCAACGAGCAGATCTATGCTCAGACGTTCTACACCAGGCATAGAGGCAATTGCTTGACGCTGATTGTGGCCTTCAATAACAAACATGGGGTAAATCAAGTCATCAGTAGTAAGCTGATTTTCGCGCATTAAACGGCGGGAAAAATCGTTGTATCGCATACGTCGCATACGGCTATTAGGAAACTGACGTTGGCTTGGTTGAAAGCTCATAATTGCGCCTTTAGTGTTAAGTTATCTAGATCTCATTGTCTGAGGTATTGCATTGCGTACTTGGTCCGCAAAGGCCCAGTTTTCTGTTATTACAATAACATGGACTCAAGCTCATCGTTTTTTTCAAGCCAAAGCTCTTCGCACTGTTCATGTTGCTCACTGGCATGGGCTTGGTGGGCTAATAAGTCTTTTAGTTTGGCCTTATTTTCCATTTCGTACAAGCTAGGTTGGGCAAGTTCTTCTTCTAGCTGGTCTAGCTTGGCTTGCCACACATCGATGTCTTTTTCGTGCTTGGCGATAGCCTTCTTTAATGGGCTAAGTTGCTTCCGCTTGTCTGCTTGCTGACGTTTTTGTTCCTTACGTTCTGCAGGGGTTAAAGCTTCAGGCTCAGAGTGGCTCCCTGCGCTTGGATCTAAGCGCATTATCTCTTGTCTTTCTTTCATCTTAGCTTGTGCTTGAGCTTGAGCCAAAGCTTGAACCTGTGCTTGGTAATCCTGCAGATCACCCTCAAATTCTTTAACCTTACCGTCGGCCACTAACCAATAGTTGTCCACTACTTGGCGTAACAAGTGGCGGTCGTGAGAAATAACAACGATGGCGCCTTGATAGGCTTGCAGCGCCATGGTCAGTGCATGGCGTGCTTCTAAATCTAAGTGGTTAGTGGGTTCGTCTAGCAGTAGTAGGTTAGGTTTTTGAATGGCAATCATGGCTAAGGCTAAACGTACTTTTTCACCACCAGAAAAGTGCTTTACGGGTTCAAATACACGCTCACCTTGCCAGCCAAAACCACCTAAAAAATTACGCAGATCTTGTTCACTTGCTTTGGGCTTTAGCCGTTGTAGATGCAATAAGCCATTGGCCTCCATGTCTAATGCTTCTAGCTGGTGCTGAGCAAAGTAACCAATTTTAAGGTGTTCGCCAGGTACAACTTGGCCCGACAAAGGCGCAAGATCACCTACCAGGGTTTTGATCAAGCTCGATTTTCCAGCACCATTAGGGCCCAGCAAAGCATAGCGAGAATCATGCAGTAAGGTAATGTTGGCGCTGACAATGGGCTTGTCATAACCGATACTCACTTGGTCTAGGTCAATTAAGGTGGAGCTGGTTTTGTCAAATTCTGGAAAGCGGAAGGTAAAAGGAGAGTCAGCGTAGGCTGGGGCAATCTTTTCCATCCGTTCTAGGGCTTTCATACGGCCTTGAGCCTGTTTGGCTTTACTGGCTTTTGCTTTAAAGCGCTGAATAAAACTCTCAATGTGAGCAATTTCGGTCTGCTGTTTGGCAAACATCACCTGTTGTTGGGCCATACGCTCGGCCTTCTGACGTTCAAATGCAGCATAGTTGCCACGATAAGAGGTCAGCTGCTTACGATCCAAGTGCACGATCACCTGCACCACTTGATCCAAAAAGTCGCGGTCGTGGGAGACCAAAAACAAAGTCCCCGGGTATTTTTGTAACCAGGATTCAAGCCACATAGTGGCATCAAGGTCTAAGTGGTTGGTGGGCTCGTCTAGTAATAACAAATCGGACGGACACATAAGGGCTTGAGCCAAGTTTAAGCGTACACGCCAACCACCAGAAAAGCTGCCTACGGGCTGGCCCCAGTCTTGTTCTGGGAAACCTAATCCTTGTAGTAATTGTTGCGCACGGTTAACGGCACTGTAGCCGCCTACGTGGTCATAATCGGCATAAACGTGGCTCAGGGCCGCTTCATCATGCTTGGCTTCGGCGGCAGCAATGGCAGCTTCTGCTGCTCTTAAGGCTAGGTCGCCATCTAGCACATGGTCTAAAGTAGAACGATTGACATCGCCTATTTCTTGCGCCATGTGGGCCATGCGCATTGCTGGTGGCCAAGTGAGTTGGCCTGCATCCAGTTGCAGCTGGCCTAGCAATAACTTAAATAGGGTGGTTTTGCCGGCGCCATTGCGCCCAATTAAACCATACCTTTGGCCAGAATTTAGAGTCAGGGTAGCCCCCTCAATGAGAGGCTGGCCACCGCGTTGTAGTGTGATATCGTCAAATTTAATCATGGCCGCGGATGATACCACAGGCTTAGCTAGCCATAAGCCAAAACCTAAACAAACAAATGTAATCTAATGTAAACAAGTGGAAATATTTTTGCTTCGGGTTTGACTCTTATATATCCTATGCAACGCGCTGAATGATAACGTTTAGCACTATTACCCAGAAAGACTAAGGAATACTATGAAAACTTTAATTAGCCGCTTGGCCGTTACTAGTGCTATTGGCCTTGCTGCGGCACCTGCAGTAGCAGTTGACTTAAGCAACGCAGAACAAAAAGTAAGCTATAGCTTAGGTACTTTGGTTGCTGGCCAGCTCGCTAACGACTTTGATAACCTTAACCTTGAAGCATTCGTTGAGGGCTTTAACGCTGCTTACTTAGGCCAAAAAACATTGGTAAACCAGCAAGACGCAGTGGCTGCAGTGCAGGATTATCAGCGTAAAATGGCAGCATCAAAATTTGAAGGCGCTTTAAACGACAGTGAAGCTTACTTGGCTGAGAATGCTCAAAAGGAAGGTGTTCAAGTTACAAAGACTGGCCTACAGTACCAAGTGTTGTCTGAAGGTGAAGGCCCAATGCCTGCTGCTACAGACACAGTAACGGTGCATTACCATGGCACCACTATGGATGGGCGTGTATTTGATAGCTCTGTAGATCGTGGTGAACCAACACAATTCCCATTGAATGGTGTGATAGCCGGTTGGACTGAAGGTGTTCAGCTAATGCGTGTTGGATCTAAGTTTAAGTTCTTTATCCACCCAGATTTAGCGTACGGCACTCAAGGTGCTGGACAGATGATTGGACCAAATGACGCGCTAATTTTTGAAGTTGAATTGATCAAAATAGGCCAGTAAGGCTAATATTCCTTGTGGAAGGTCATATAAAGCTAAAATAATTGGGAAATATAGGCAAAACTCAGAATTTTGCCTATATTTATTGAAGTGTTATGGGCGTATCTTACAACCTCAAGGAGCATTGTTAGTTTAATAGCTTGCTATTTAGGCTAACAGGGAAGGACATGGAGTCGACAGGATGTACTCGTGCCTAGGATGGGCACTTCAATTTCGGCAGTACTTTTAATGATGTTTTTAATGGTACAGCCATTAAAAAACCCCAGCATGCTGGGGTTTTTTATGTCTGCTATTTAACTTTCGTTTATAGGAAGTTCAATACCAATACCATTACAGCAGTAAGTCCCAAAGAACTGTGAATTACGCCTTTAACAGTGGTCAATGGACCTTGCTTACCAAACATAGCGTTAGCTTGTAGAGCAGCAATGATTACCAGCATAGCGATCATTGAAGTCGAGCTCCAATCTACCACTGCCCAGCCGCCCATGCCGCCGTGGCCAGAAGCTAGCATAGCAAAGCTCATTGGCGCAGAGAATAAAACGTTGTGGCGTGAAGCCAACAATGCCTTAGCACCAGCTGCAGGGCCATCGCCTTCAACCATGCCTAGGGCAATTTTCTGGTTAGGCCAGATGATCAACCATACGTTTAGGAACATTAAAGTGCCAAACAAAGAACCGATCCAGATGTAGTTGCTTACTGCAGAAGGTACAGTGAGGATCATGATAGCGCCGGTTAGGAACGTTCCCATGGCACCCCAACGGAACCACCACAAAGCACTTGGAGCTAGCTTAGCTTTAGCATCTGCTAGGCCTTCAGCACTGGCTTGCTTAAAGTAGCCGCCCTGAACAAAGTTGAAGTAGTAAAGCATACCGATCCAGGTAATGCCGAATAAAACGTGTGACCATCGGAATAAAAATCCTAATAAGTCCATAGTACGCCTCTCATTTAAGTTATTGTATTTAAAATAATGGTTCTAAAAAGGCTTTAGAAGCACTTTAGACCCAAAGGGTGATGGCCGCCATTGTACAGTTAATGTAACGGCCATTTCTAGTTTTTTGCGACAAAAAACTACTGTTCGTCTAGGTAGCGCTCAGCATCTAGGGCCGCCATGCAACCGGTGCCCGCAGAAGTGATAGCCTGGCGATAAATGTGGTCCATTACGTCACCGGCGGCAAATACCCCTTCAATGCTGGTTTGGGTGGCGTTGCCGTGACTTCCACTTTGAACCTTGATGTAACCACCTTCCATGTCTAACTGGCCTTCAAACAGACTGGTATTGGGTGTGTGACCGATGGCGATAAACACGCCATCTACGTCTAGGTCTTTAGTGCTGCCGTCGTTATTCCTAATGCGCATGCCGGTAACACCCATGTCGTCACCCAGCACTTCATCAAGGTTGTTATGCCATTCTACCTTTACATTGCCGTCTTCCACTTTAGCCATTAGGCGATCAGAGAGGATTTTTTCACTGCGGAATTTGTCACGACGATGCACAACAGTTACTTCAGCCGCAATGTTACTAAGGTAAAGGGCTTCTTCAACGGCGGTATTACCACCACCGATAACAGCCACTTTTTTGTTGCGGTAGAAGAAACCATCACAGGTAGCGCAGGCCGATACGCCCCTACCTTGGAATGCAGTCTCGCTATCTAAACCAAGGTAGCGAGCACTTGCGCCAGTACAAATGATCAATGCATCACATGTGTATTGCGTGCCTTGGCCTGCTAATTGGAAGGGACGCTGGCTCAAATCGACCGAATCAATATGGTCAAAAATTATTTCAGTTTCAAAGCGCTCTGCATGTGCTTTCATGCGTTCCATCAAAGCAGGGCCCTGTAAGCCTTCTACGTCTCCAGGCCAGTTATCTACATCTGTGGTCGTGGTTAATTGGCCACCCATCTCCATACCTGTAATTAACACTGGGTTAAGGTTGGCGCGTGCTGCGTATACAGCGGCGGTGTAGCCTGCAGGGCCAGAACCTAAAATTAGTAATTTACAGTGTTTTACTTCGCTCATGGGGAGTCCTATATAGTGATATGCTACAACAAAAAATATGCGCCTGACCTTAGCATAATTCAACCCATAGAGCAGGCAATTTATGTCATGGCTCCGGAAACTAATGGGAATGTAACATGAGCAACAAAGTTGATATAAACACTGATGATAAGGTTAGGCTAGACAAGTGGCTGTGGGCTGCGCGGTTTTACCGAACGCGAGCCCTTGCCAAGCATGCTGTAGAGGGTGGTAAAGTGCATTACCAAGGCGCTAAAGCTAAGTGCAGCCGCGTGGTTGAACTAAACGCACAAATAACCATACGCCAAGGTTCTGATGAAAAAACCATTGTGGTGAACGGCATTTCGGGAAGCCGAAGAGGTGCACCAGAAGCGGCTCTTTTGTACAGCGAGACAGCCGTCAGTGAAAAAGCTCGGTCAGACCTAGCCGCGGGCCGCAAAGCTATGGGTCAAACAACGATTTCAGACGGTAAACCCACTAAAAAACAGCGCAGGGATCAACAACGTTTTGAACAGCAGCAGTTGTAGTTTACAATTAGCAGGTATCTATTCTTCAGACATCTTAATTCAATGACCAATGACACAATGCAAGGCTTCATGTTCGACGATATGGACATCCGAGGCGTTCACTTGCGGCTCGACCAGGGCGTAAAGACCTTGTTAGATCAACAAGATTACCCTGCCTGCGTTGCTAGCCTGTTAGCTGAAATGCTCATTGTTGCGTGCTTGCTGAGTGCAAATCTTAAGTTGCGTGGGCGCTTAAGTGTGCAAATACGCGGTGCTGGTTCACTTAAATGGATGATGGCCGAATGCCGACAGTTCAGTGATGATCCGGAACAGCCCTTTAGAGTAAAAGGTATGGCGCAGGTTGAAGACACCATTAGCCCCGATGCAACCCTAGCTGAAATGGTGGCGGATGGCCGGTTAATTATAACCATCGAGCCAGATCAAGGTCAGCGGTACCAGGGCATTGTGATGGTTGATCAAGCCACTCTTGCTGAGTGTGTTGAAAGCTATTTCTACCAATCGGAACAGCTACCTACCCACATTCAGCTTGTTAGTACCGACGAGGGTGCCGCTGGGTTTATGTTGCAACGGTTGCCCCAATCCACGGATGATGAAAGCCAAGCCGACCTGGATTGGGAACTTGTTCATGCGTTGGCATCTACCTTAACGGAATATGAGCTTGCCCAGCTCCCCGCAGATCAGGTTCTGCACAGGCTGTTCCACGAACAGCAAGTGAAAGTGTTTACCCCAAGGCCAGTGTTGCAACAGTGCGACTGCAGTCGAGAACGCTGTGGAGCAGCTATTATTGGCTTAGGTAAAACAGCGGTGGATGAGATTTTAGATGAGCAGGAAGCAATTGTTATCGATTGTCATTTTTGTAACGGCCATTATGCTTTTGACAAGGTCGATTGTTATGTCCTTTTAGAGCAGGATGTTATGGCAAACACAGCTAACCCAGCCGTACATTAAGCGAAAGCAGTTTGGTCCTGGCAATAATGATATCTTCACCGAGTTAGCGGCCGCATTATTACTTCAGGTGATGGGCCGTATTTTGGCATTTTTTGTACTTTTCTAACCTTTTGTTGTGCTTTTCTGACATAATTCAGCCTCATTTTTCACGCCAAAATGGCGTACGCCCGCTTAGGTCATTGAATGTTTTATAAAAACCTAAGAAATTCAAAGGTATTGATACATGAACGCAACTGTAGCTGCTGATACTGGCACCACCTACACGCAACTTTCTCCTGCTAGCTTAATCCAAAAAGCCATCGCTAACGGAGAAGGTACCTTGGCCAACACTGGCGCACTAAACGTCATCACTGGACTTCGCACTGGTCGCTCTCCTTTAGATCGTTTTGTAGTTCAAGAACCGGGTACTTCTGATGACATTGAATGGGGCGCGGTAAACCGCCCTGTGACGCCAGAAATTTTTAATGCTTTGTGGGATCGTGTAGAAGCCTCTTTAGTTGGCCAAGACAAATATGTGGCCAGCGTACACGTAGGCGCAGACCGCGATCATTACATCCCTATTATCATGACCACTCAAACTGCATGGCAGAACTTGTTTGGCCAAAACCTATTTATCGTGCCAAAAGAATACAACTCAGCCGGTAAAGATGAATGGCAAATTCTTAACGTAGCCAACTTTGAGTGTCAGCCAGAGCGCGACGGCACTAATAGCGACGGCTGTGTGATGATTAACTTTGCGGAACGCAAAGTGTTGTTAGCGGGCATGCGTTACGCAGGCGAAATGAAAAAGGCTATGTTCTCTGTGCAAAACTTCCTTTTGCCAGCGCAAGACGTATTGCCAATGCATTGTTCTGCAAACGTAGGCGAAGACGGCAAAACAACATTGTTCTTCGGTTTGTCTGGTACCGGCAAAACCACCCTATCTGCAGATCCAGAGCGTTATTTGATCGGCGACGACGAGCATGGCTGGGGCAAGGGCGTAGTCTTTAACATTGAAGGTGGCTGTTACGCCAAAACCATCAACCTTAGCAAAAAGAATGAGCCTATCATTTGGGATGCTATTCGTTTCGGCGCTATCGTTGAAAACGTTTGGTTAGACGAAGACAGTAAAGAAGCAGATTACGACAACACCGACATCACCGAAAACGGCCGATGTGCATATCCACTAGAGCACATTGAAAAGCGTACTAAAAAGAACTTAGCTGGCGAGCCAGAAGCCATTATCTTCTTAACCTGTGACTTAACGGGCGTTTTACCGCCAGTGTCTATCTTGTCTAAAGAAGCCGCTGCATATCACTTCTTAAGCGGCTACACTGCCTTGGTTGGCTCTACTGAAATGGGTTCTAGTGCAGCTATTCGCTCTACTTTCTCTACCTGTTTTGGCGCACCTTTCTTCCCTCGTCCAGCTGGCGTTTACGCTGAGTTGTTGATGAAGCGCATAGAAGAGTTTGGCAGCAAGGTTTACCTAGTGAATACTGGTTGGACCGGTGGTTCATACGGTACTGGCAAGCGTTTTAGTATTCCTACTACCCGTGCCATTATTGCAGCCATCCAAAGTGGCAACATTGCAGAAGCAGCAATCCAGCACTTAGACGGGCTAAATGTAGACGTACCTACTACCCTAGAAGGCGTAGACAGCTACTTGCTAAATCCACGTAACACTTGGCAAGACCAAGATGCATACGATGCAGCAGAGGCTACTCTAATCGGTAAGTTTAACGAAAACTTCAAACGCTTTAGCGTTTCAGAAGACATCGTGAAAGCGGGTCCGCAGCAGAGCTAAACTCATTTAGCTTCGATGCACCGTTAATAAAAGGCTCCTTTTGGAGTCTTTTTTTTGCTTTAACAAAACGCTACTTTAAAAATCGTCCAATGACCCCATTGTGTAAGGCTATGCTTTTGAAATAAGAAGGATGCTAAGTTCGTGATAAATCAACAAATCGCCACCGAGCTTGCGGTACAAATCTGGCAAGTTAATGCCGCCATTAAATTGTTGGATGAAGGCTCCACAGTGCCCTTTATCGCCCGCTATCGCAAAGAAGTGACCGGAGTGTTAGATGATACCCAGCTGCGCACCTTAGAAGAGCGATTAGGTTACTTGCGTGAGCTTAATGCCCGCAGGCAAACGATTCTAGATAGTATTGAGAAACAGGCTAAGCTAACACCGGAGCTGGCTAAGCTCATTAACGCCGCAGACAGCAAAACGCGGTTAGAAGACCTGTACCTGCCCTACAAAACCAAGCGTCGCACTAAGGCTCAAATCGCTATAGAGGCGGGCTTACAGCCGCTGGCTGACGCCATATTGAAAGACCCCACACTAGACCCAGAGCAAACAGCACAGGGTTATGTTAATGGGGAACTACAAATTAATAATGCAAAAGACGCCCTAGATGGCGCCAAGCAAATATTAATGGAGCAGTTTAGTTTATCCGCAGACTTGCTCGCAGAATTGCGTAACATGGGCTGGCAAGATGCTCAGTGGCAAAGCCAAGTAGTGGATGGTAAACAACAAGAAGGCGCTAAATTCCAAGATTATTTTGAGTTTCAAGAAGCTCTAAAGACGATTCCCTCCCACCGCGCCTTAGCCATATTAAGAGGTCGTAACGAAGGGATCTTGCAGGCCACCATTGTATGGTCTGCGAATGAGCACTTGCCCTATGAATCGAAAGTGGCTTCTTATTGGCATATCACAAACCAGGGCCGAGCGGCCGATAAGTGGCTCAACGAAGTGGTTCGTTGGACTTGGCGCGTTAAGCTAGCCAGCCAACTAGAAACGGCGCTCATTAGCCGCGTTAGGGAGGCATCGGAAGACAGCGCTATAGGCGTGTTTGCTAACAATCTAAAAGACTTATTGCTGGCAGCACCCGCTGGTGACAAGGTGACCTTAGGGTTGGATCCGGGTTTACGTACCGGCGTAAAAGCTGTGATAGTAGACCCCACAGGCAAGCTGTTGAAAACCGAAACTATCTTTCCCCATGTGCCCCACAATAAATGGCAGGCGGCTTTAGCGCTAGTGGTACATTGGTGCCAAACCTATCAAGTTCAGTTGGTTGCCATTGGTAATGGCACAGGCTCGCGGGAGACCGATAAGCTGGTTAAAGAGGCTCAAGAAAAGCTAGGGGCCACTGCCCCACAACGGATTATTGTTAGTGAAGCGGGGGCCTCAATTTATTCGGCATCGGCCCTTGCTGCTGCAGAATTCCCAGACTTAGACGTGAGTTACCGCGGCGCAGTCTCCATAGCTCGCCGCCTGCAAGATCCATTGGCAGAGCTGGTTAAGATAGAGCCCAAGGCCATTGGTGTGGGTCAATACCAGCACGATGTAAGCCAAGTCCAGTTGACCCGTAAATTAGACAATGTGGTGGAAGATTGTGTTAATAATGTGGGTGTAGATCTAAACACTGCGTCGGCGCCGTTATTACAGCGAGTGGCGGGCCTGAATAAAACCATGGCAGAGAACATCGTGCTCTATCGTGACATTAATGGTGCCTTCAACAATCGTAAGCAGCTGCTTAAAGTAGCTCGTTTGGGTGATAAAGCGTTTGAGCAATCTGCTGGATTCTTGCGTATTCGTGGGGGTGATAACCCCCTAGACGGCACGTCTGTGCACCCAGAAGCCTATGGCTTAGTTGATCAGTTGGCTGGGCAGCTAAACCTCACTGTTGCAGACCTTATAGGTAGTGATCAGCTCAAGCAGATTAGAGTTAAGCAATTACACGACCAAGGGTTTGGCGAACATACCTTACAAGATTTGCTGAGCGAGTTACAAAAGCCTGGGCGTGATCCAAGGCCAGAATTCCGCATGGCCAAGCTCACGGATGGCGTAGAAAGCATTAAACAGTTAACTCTAGGGGCCATCATGGAAGGCACCATTAGCAATGTGACCAATTTTGGTGCCTTTGTGGATATTGGCGTCCATCAGGATGGTTTGGTGCACATCTCGGCGCTGTCCCACCAGTATGTGAAAGACCCCCACGACCTAGTGAAGGCTGGAGAAATTGTCAAAGTGAAGGTGATGCAAATAGATGTGCCCCGTAAGCGTATTGGTTTAACCATGCGTTTGGGTGATGAATTGCCCACCCACGATGACGAATCATCTTCGCGTAAGCCATCCCCTGCTAAGGCGCAACAAAATCGCCCGCAAAAAACGCAACACAATACCCAGTCTCAACAACCGCTGGGTAGTATGGCGCAAAAATTAAAAGACGCTCAGGCACGGGTAAAAAAGTAATACTGCACAGAATTTGAATCCAAACTAGGCTAAACTTCGTATCTGTCTAGTCATCAGCCATTAAAGACAATTTGGAACTATAGATGCCCACATATTTACAACAACGCATTCAGCAGGTGAAAAACTCTCCCGTAGCCAACACCTTGGCAAGCCTACAGTGTGGTATCGAAAAAGAAGGCTTGCGCGTGGGTTTAAGTGGCCGTGTAAGTCATAAAGACCATCCAATAGCATTAGGGTCTAGCCTAACCCATAGCAGCATCACCACAGACTACTCTGAATCACTTTTGGAATACATTACACCGGTGTTCCAAAGCCCTTCTGCGGCCCTAGATTTTATGCAGGAATTGCACAGTTTTAGCGCCAGTAAGTTACAAAATATAGGGGAGTATGTTTGGCCTGCCAGCATGCCTTGTTATCTTGATGGTGAAGATGACATTCGCATAGCTGATTTTGGTAGCTCAAATACGGGAAAGCTCAAGCATACCTATCGCGTTGGCTTGGCGTGGCGTTACGGTAAAATTATGCAGTCTATTGCTGGGCTGCACTTTAACTTCTCACCACAAGATAATTTTTGGCCAGCGTACCAACAATTGCTGAGTGATGAGCAGTCCTTATGTGATTTTAAATCTAGTCAATACTTTGGGTTGATCCGTAATTTCAGACGCCATTCATGGGTGTTGCTATACCTTTTTGGTGCCTCACCTGCCCTAGACGCAAGTTTTGTTAAGGGGCGCGACGTTGATTTAGAACAAGGCCCCGGCGGCTGCTTGGTTGGCCCCTATGCCACCTCATTACGTATGAGTGACTTAGGGTACAACAACAAAGTGCAATCGGTATTGAGTTTGTGTTTTAACGACCTGGATAAGTACTCCAAGTCATTAGAACACGCCATTTCTACGCCCTTAACTCAATATGAAAAACTAGGTGTAAAGGTAGATGGCGAATACCGTCAACTTAACGCCAATTTGTTGCAAATTGAGAACGAATACTACAGTGACATCCGGCCTAAGCGAGTAGCCCGGCCTGGTCAAAAGCCAGTGCACGCACTTAAAGAAAGCGGTGTAGAGTATGTGGAAGTTCGTAATATAGATCTCAATCCCTTCTTGCCTTTGGGTATCGATGCACAACAAAGCCAGTTTATTAATGCCTTTCTAACCTGGTGTTTATTCTCAGAAAGCCCGGTTATTAGTGATCAAGAATGCGAGTTGATTGGCATCAACCAAGCCATCGTTGTGCGCCAAGGCCGTAAGCCAGGCCTTAAGATTCAAACCTGTAGTGGGGAAAAAGGTTTACAAGCCCTAGGGCTTGATATGATGGTTAACCTGCGCATAGTGGCAGATGTAATGCCAGATAAAGATGATGTTTTGGCGGCCATAGACGTCATGGAGGCACGCCTAAAGGACTCGTCCCTCACCCCATCTGCCCAAGTGTTGGCAGCGATGGAGCAGGGTAACTTATCGCATCAAGAACTGTCTTTTGAGTTAGCACAAAAGCATCAAGCTCATCACTTGCAGCAAACCCTGTCTTTACAGCGCAGACAAGAGTTAAGTGAGCAGGTGAGCGAGTCTATTGCTAACCAAGAGCGCATAGAAGCCGAACAAAAAGAACCTTTTGACGACTTTTTAGCAACTTACATGTCCCAGTAAGTGCTGGTAAGTAACAGTGGTTTAATGGTTTAAAAAGATCACACCGCTGCCGATGACTACTAGTGCAGCACCTAGCCATGCACCACGGCTAGGACGTTGCCCGGTAATGAACCAAATCACTGGTAATATAAGTACCGGTGTTATGGCGGATAAGGTCATCACAATACCCACCTCACCTGCACCCAGAGCATAAACCACTAAAGTCATACCCAACACGAGGCCTAAGGTTGCACTAGAAATAGTACGCCATACGAATGCTGGTGTGGGTGACGCATTAGCTTTGGCCCACGCAAAAGGCAGGGCCCGCACAAACAATAACACTAGAGCGGCAAAGCCTACTCTAATGGCCGAAGCTGCAATAGGGTCTACACCGGCCAATAGTACCGGTTTAGCCATTACCGCCCCAGCGGCTTGGCCAAATGCTGCAGTGAGTCCAAGTAAAATGCCCAAACCAAGGTGGCCGCTGACTTTTTCTAATCGATGCTCACCTCCCGCTTTACGCCCCCACCAAACAGCATTCACTACGCCCGCTAAAATCAATCCGCAGCCAATCAATAAATCACCGCTGAGTGTTTCGCCTAGCCAAATAAAACCCATGCCAGCGGCCATAGGTGCGCTGGTAGCAAATAGCACCGAATTACGTCTGGGGCCAAGGCGTTTCAAGGCCTGCATTAAGGCGGTATCCCCAACCACAATGCCTATTAAGCTAGATCCTATAAGGGGCACCATGGCATTGTCTGGCACACTAGACCACAAATCCATTACGCTAGTGATCGCTATCAGCACTGTCCCAGCAAAGACTACCCTATAGCGATTGAACGCCACAGCACCAAAGTGGTGAACCCCAGGGGCAGCTAAAATAGCGGTGAAAGTCCAGCACAATGCGGCTGCTAGTGCGGCCAGCTCGGCAACAGGTAAGTTGCTCATGTTATTCCTTTAAACTGTAGCGGTGCGCAAGAATAGCAGTTCTTGGCTATAAATCCATCAAATTAGCGGCCCCTTTTAATGCTCTTGGCTGCATTAGCCTGCTGGCCCAAAAGCAAATATTAAGGCTATAATACCTTGTAACACTACCCTCTCAGACTATTGGCAGAGACACTTATGCATTGCCCTTTTTGCAGTAACCCAGAAACCAAAGTTATTGATTCACGTTTAGTGGGTGAAGGTGAGCAAATTCGTCGTAGGCGAGAATGTTTAACCTGTAATGAGCGCTTTACCACCTTTGAAGTGGCGGAGCTATTGATGCCTCGAGTGGTGAAGCAAGATGGCACACACCAACCTTTTGATGAAGAAAAATTACGTGCAGGTATCTTGCGATCTCTAGAGAAGCGCCCTGTTAGTATCGAAGATATTGAGGCGAGCATTAACCGAATTAAACACTCTCTTCGTGCTGGTGGAGAGCGAGAAGTAGGCACACAGCTAGTGGGAGAGGCGGTAATGGCACAGTTGCGCCAATTAGATGAAGTGGCTTATGTGCGGTTTGCCTCGGTATATCGTAGTTTTAAAGACCTTAACGAATTCCGTGCCGAAATTGAGCGGCTAGAACAAGAGCATCAAGGCAGCTAATGGCTAATCAATTCACCCATGATAAATTTATGACTTTGGCCTTAGAGCAAGCCAGTTATGGCCAGCTAATCGCCCGGCCTAATCCAGCGGTTGGGTGCGTGTTAGTTAAAGATAACCAAGTGGTTGGTGTTGGGTTTACCCAAGAAGCGGGAGGCCCCCATGCCGAAGTGATGGCTATAAAAGCTGCTGGTGATCTAGCGTCGGGTGCAACTGCCTATGTAACACTAGAACCTTGCAGCCATTATGGGCGCACACCTCCGTGTAGCTTAGGCCTCATTGAGGCTGGCGTGAGTTGTTTGGTATATGGTTGTCAAGACCCTAACCCACAAGTTGCTGGGCAAGGTTTAGCTCAACTTCGGGCTGCAAATATAGAGGTTATTGGCCCTGTCATGCAGGTAGAGTGCGAAGCATCTAATCGTGGATTTTTACAACGTATGTCTAGTAATAAACCCTATGTTATCAATAAGATGGCCATGAGTTTAGATGGTCGAACGGCGATGGAATCTGGGGAAAGTCAGTGGATTACTGGCCCTGAAGCGCGGGCTCAGGTGCATCTATTACGGGCCCAAAGTTGCGCGGTAATTACGGGCATAGGATCGGTGTTACGGGACGACCCGAGTATGAATGTGCGTTCCGAAGAACTGACGTTAGCGGGTGTGCCCCACACCACCGTTGAGCGCACCAAGCAGCCGTTGCGAGTGGTGCTAGATAGTCAGTTACGTATGCCTGTTACCGCGAAATTGTTGCAGCAACATGGCCCAGTTTTAGTGGTCACTTGTGTAGCTGACCAGCAACGGCATCAAGCTCTTGTCGACGCAGGTGCGGAATTGGCGGTATGTGCCGCAGACAGTAATGGCAAAGTGGATTTAGCAGCGGTACTGGAATTGCTGGACCAGCGGCAGTGCAACCAGGTGTTGATAGAAGCGGGCGCGGGCTTAAGTGGCGCTTTTCTGCAGGCTGGGCTAACAGATCATTTGGTGGTGTTTATGGCGCCTAAGCTACTGGGCAGTAAGGCCAAGGCGCTATTTAACCTGCCCTTAGACAAAATGGCTCAAGCCTATGACCTCGATATTAAACAGATCTCACAGATCGGGTGCGATTGGCGTATTGATGCTACCCCAAAATGCCCTGATAACTAGCCACTGCCCACGAAATCTGGCACAATAGCCCGCTAAATTGCCTACCCACCACTCTGTTGCGTAGGCCGTGTATTTAAGCATGGGTTATTACATGAACATGAACACCTCAGTCGAACTCATCGAAGACCTACGACAAGGCAAAATGATCATCCTTATGGATGATGAAGATCGTGAAAATGAAGGCGACCTTATTATGGTGGCCGAGCAGGTTCGGCCAGAAGACATTAACTTTATGGCCAAGCATGCACGTGGCCTTATTTGTCTTACCTTATCCAGAGAGCATTGTGAAAAGCTCGATTTACCCTTGATGGTAAAGAGTAACGGTGCTGCCTTCGAAACCAACTTTACAGTGTCTATTGAAGCTGCTGAAGGGGTAACCACAGGTATTTCTGCTGCAGACCGAGCCTATACCATTCGTACAGCAGTGGCAGGTAATGTTAAACCAGCAGACATTGTCCAGCCGGGGCATGTATTTCCGTTAATGGCAAAAGAAGGCGGTGTATTAACCCGTGCAGGCCATACGGAAGCAGGGTGTGACTTGGCTCGTCTTGCCGGTTATAGCCCAGCAGCCACTATTGTTGAAATCATGAATGATGATGGCACCATGGCGCGGCGTGACGACTTGATAGAATTTGCTGCGCAACATGATTTAAAAATTGGCACCATTGCCGATTTAATTCACTTTCGCAATTTGAATGAAAAGACCATTACCAAAGTGAGCCACCATACTTTACCTACTCGTCATGGTGAGTTTAGCTTGCATACCTACAAAGACAGCATTTACGGTGGCACCCACGTCGCACTGACAATGGGTGACATTAATCCACAAGATTCCACCATTGTTCGAGTACACATGGCGGATGTATTGCGAGACTTAGTGGGTGCGGTACCGTCTACAGCTAAATGGACCATCGACTCTTCTCTTGAGCGTATTGCTGAAGAGGGCCAAGGTGTATTGGTGTTGTTGAGTCAAAGTGATGAGGGTAATCTGCAAGGCAGTATAGACGCTTTCTTTGAAACGGCTGTTCCTAGGCAGTTCAATACGGATGGCTCTGGTGCATACTTAAATGTAGGAACTGGGTCACAAATTTTGCGTGACTTAGGGGTAGGCAAGATGCGCCTTTTGAGCCAAGAAATGAAATTCAATGCCATTTCCGGTTTTGATTTAGAAATTGAAGAATACATCGACTGCAACCAATAAGTGATTGCTGGACGATAATTGTAAGGAAAATATATGTCTGTTACTCATATTGAAGGTCGTTTTAACGATGCCAATGGCCGCTACACTCTTGTTGTAGGTCGTTTTAACGCTTTTGTAGTAGAGAGCCTTGTTGAAGGTGCTCTAGACACACTAAAGCGCCATGGCGTTGACGCTGATAACATCCGTGTTGTGCGAGTACCTGGCGCTTTTGAAATTCCACTTGTGGCACAAAAGATTGCCCAACAAGGTAAGGATGACGCCATTATTGCTCTTGGTGCGGTGATCCGTGGTGGCACGCCCCATTTTGAATACGTGTCTGGTGAAGCCTCTTCTGGGATTTCCAAGGTAGGTATGGATCACGGTATCCCTGTTGCAAACGGAGTATTAACCGTTAATTCTATAGAGCAAGCTATTGAGCGTTGTGGCACAAAAGCGGGCAACAAAGGCGAAGAAGCTGCTATGTCTGCTCTTGAAATGGTTAGCTTATTACGTCAGCTAGAGGCATAAATGAGCGAAAATAAAGGTCGTCCAGACCGTCGCCGTGCAGCCAGAGAGTTGGCGCTGCAGGCTCTGTATCAAGTACACATGAGTGGCGCTAGTGCTGTGGATGTGCAGGCTGAGTTTTTAGCCGACCAAGACTTTAAACATGCAGACAAACGTATGTTTGGTCAGCTTTTACGTGGTGTTGCTGCACAGCGAGAAAGCCTTGATACAATGATTGAAGAATACTTAGATCGTAAGCTCAGTGACCTAGACCCGATTGAACTTAACGTATTACGTATGGGCGCTTATGAACTGACTGATTCAGTGTCTGTGCCTTACCGTGTTGTCATCAACGAATGTATTGAGCTAGGTAAAGTATTTGGTGCCACAGATGGCCACAAGTACGTTAACAGTATTTTAGACAAGCTGGCACTAAACCACCGCTCGGTAGAAATTGCCGCAAAACAAAACGCTAGCGCTCGCTAGTTAAAGTTTGTGACGACTTCAGCGGTTGATATGGGCGAATTTGATCTGATCAAACGCTACTTTGACCGCCCAGAGCTTCGCCCTGGGTCGGCCATGGCCCTTGGCCCAGGGGATGACTGTGCTTTACTCCAAGTCCCTTTTAAACATCAATTAGCTGTTAGCAGCGATACCTTTGTGTCGGGCGTACATTTCTTTGCCGATATGGCAGCTAATCAAATAGCACAACGTTGTTTGGCTGCCAGTGTTAGCGACCTAGCTGCAATGGGAGCCACCCCTGCGTGGTTTAATCTATGCCTCACCATGCCTAGTGCAAATGCCGTTTGGGTTAATAGCTTTAGTGAAGGTTTGGCTGCCCAAGCCCAGGCATGTGCCATCAGTTTAGCCGGTGGTGATACTACGCAGGGACCGTTAAGCATTAGTATCCATGCTATGGGCTATGTGCCTGTTGGGCAGGCTATCACCCGTAGTGGCGCTGAAATAGGCGATGTTATAATGGTGTCAGGCAGCTTAGGTGATTCCGCAGCTGGGCTGCAAATTATGCAACAACAGCGAGACGCTTTAGACACTCTCAGTAAGCGATTTTGGAACCCAACACCACGCATAGCCCTTGGACGATGGTTAAGGAATAAGGCGACAGCCTGTTTGGATATATCCGACGGCCTAGTGCAGGACTTAGGTCATATTCTTACGGCAAGTGACTGTGGTGCAGATCTACATATAAAGAACTTGCCTCTGTCTGATGAATTGCTTGCCTATGTATCAGCTAATCAAGCGCAAGACTATGCGCTCAATGGAGGTGAGGATTTTGAACTTTGTTTTACCTTGCCACCTCACCTCATTGCAGAAGCACAAGCCTACTCACAGGCCCAGGATATTCCTCTTACAGTAATAGGCAGCGTAAGTGCTGAGTTGGGTTGCCGAATTTGGCAAGCTGATGAGGCCCCGTATACACCCCCTCAGGGCTATCAACACTTTTAAGGAATTGCTCCATGAAAACGGTTAATGTAAAACCTAATTGGTTAAACCCTGTTCATCTTTTGGCCTTTGGTTTTGGCAGTGGAGCTGCACCAAAAGCGCCGGGCACCTTCGGTACTATAGCGGCTGTTTTACTCTATTGGCCCTTATCGCAACTTAGTCTTGACCACTATTTGTTGATGATTTTAGTCACCAGCGTTGTGGGTATTTATCTTTGTGGAAAAACAGCAGAAGATTTGGGCGTGCATGACCACGGCGGCATCGTTTGGGATGAATTCGTAGGCTTTTGGATAACTATGATTGCCGCACCAGTAGGCTGGGTATGGGTATTGGTTGGGTTTGTATTGTTTCGTTTTTTCGACATTATCAAGCCATGGCCTATTAGCTGGATCGACAAAAAAGTCGCCGGTGGATTTGGCATCATGTTAGACGATGTGATTGCTGGCGTAATGGCAGCCCTGGTTCTACAAGGCCTAGCGTGGTGGTTTTAAACCAGTAAAATTTTGGTACGAACCATGGTTAAGCGTAAGCAATAAAGCGCTAGTATGGTAAATAATACAAAGCTCCAGCCCGCAATAGACAAACCTAAGAAACTCCACTGTACTTCTGCACAGGATCCCGAACCTTTAATCATGGTGATTAATACCTCGGTAAATGGAAATGCATCAACCATATAGCTAAAGCTAGGGCCACATGCAGGCACCAGGTCTGCTGGCAAGCTTTGTAAGTATAGTTGGCGAGTTGCCAAAGCCAAGCCGGTTAAGCTCAGTAGGAAAAGTAAAAAACCGTAACGCCTGTGACCACCAAAATAGGGGTTATGTAAGGCACCCATCATAAATACAAAGGCGATGGCTAGGTAAACGAACCGTTGGCTCATACACAGCATACATGGGTCTAAGCCCATGGCGAATTCCATATATAAAGCAACACCTAAGATTGCCGCACAAGCGACTAAGCCAAGGATGAACTCCCCCCGGAAACCAGCGTATTTCATGATGTTTCGTCAACTCTTGTTATATTGTGGCTGATACCACGTTATTATTTATTACTTTCCAAAGCTAATTGAGGGGGATTCATTGAAATCTGCCACAAATAGGATGACTTAATATACAAGATAAGTGGACGTCATTAAACCCTGCACACTTTTTAGCGCCATAAATAGCGATAATTATGAGGGTTTTAGTGTAATAACACGGTTTCTATAGAGCTTCTGGACCTGTTTCGCCTGTACGGATACGAATAGCTTGCTCAAGGTTGACTACAAAAATCTTGCCGTCGCCAATTTTGCCTGTGTTGGCAGAGTTGCTGATGGCTTCTATAACTTGATCAACCAGATCGTCGTCTACCGCAGCTTCAATTTTAACCTTAGGTAAAAAGTCCACCACATATTCGGCACCACGATAAAGTTCAGTATGGCCCTTTTGGCGGCCAAAGCCCTTCACTTCAGTAACAGTGACGCCTTGGACGCCCATATCCGAGAGAGCTTCTCGAACATCATCTAATTTAAACGGTTTAATGATTGCGCTAACCAATTTCATTGGGAGTTCCTTTGCACTAATAATTTATAAATGGCGTATCGCCTAGCATAGGACTTTGCAGGGATTGTGCCAACTTTATTAGCCTAAAAATGGCCAAATACACGCTATTTCTCTATTTCGCCTCTTAGTAAGCTCTAAAGTGGCGCGATGACTAGGCTTTGCGCACCTATTTAGGGCGTGCAGCATGGCAATCCCCTGCTAGACTTAATTGGTATTAGCAGTCCGCCAAGGAAAGGCAATGTCTTATGCAATTACATACAGCCGCGCTTATGTGGGGGTAGAAGCCCCGTTAGTGAGTGTTGAAACTCACTTGAGTGGTGGTTTGCCAGCGTTAACAATTGCTGGGTACAATAAACCCCATTCTTTTAGTTAGAGTATAAAAATAAGATTAAGGTGCTTATCTCCTCTAGGGGTTAATGATAGAAAATACACAAACTAATTCACAGTCTCAGTTTATCAGAGCTTTAGAGATGCCTAGAGTGATACAATCTAAACCCTTCAATTAGTCGCCTTTAATCGCATCCTGATATGTCCACTTTTCAAAGCTTTAAACTGGGTATTCGCTGTTCTGGCGGCTACTTCATTTCGACATTCCTGTTTGGTGTGATGTTTGGTATCGCTGCCTTGTCGGCCGGTATCGAGCAATGGCAATCGCTATTGATGAGTGTGTCTGTTTTTAGTGCATCAGCGCAGTTTGTGTCTCTCGAATTTTGGCAGTCGCCATTGCCGTTGGGTACTATTGCTTTGTCAGTTGCGCTGGTGAGTAGCCGTAATATCTTACTAGGTATGTCGATGACCTATCACTTCGATGGACATAGTTTGTTACGGCGTATTGTTTGGTTGGTCCTGTTAAATGATCCAGGTGTTGTGACAGCATTAAGTCTAGATAAAAAGGTCGACAGGCTTGGCTATGTCTTTGGTTATGGTGTTTCGTTACTAGTTAGCTGGGTACTATCTACTTGGGTTGGACTCAATCTGGCGGGATGGTTTGCAGGGGCTAATTTAGGCTCACTTAATTTTGCTGGGCCCATGGTGATGGCGACAATGATGATTCTGTTTGTGAAAGGGTCAGGTGCAAATGCCTTGCCGTGGATTACTTCAGGAGTGGCTTCACTCATATTGTATGAATTGGGGTCACCAAATTACTTGATACTGCTCGGATCGGTGTCGGTTGGTATTGTGATAGCGGTCGTGCATGAGCGCAGAAAGCATGCTTGAGCAACTCATCGAAAGTAAAGAAGCCCTGGTAGCCATCGCAATGATAGCAGTGATTGTTTATCTGTCACGAGTAGGCGGATACTTGCTTGGATTACAGTTTAGACATATTGGCGGGTTACGACAAGTTCTCGAGGCATTGCCAGGTTGCGCATTTATGGCGATCCTGGTACCAGCCGTCAGACAAGGAAATTCCATAGAAATTATTGCTTTGTTGTGTGTCATTGGTTTGATGTGGAAAACCAATAGCGTGGTGCTAGCAACGACGACGGGAATGGCAGTTTTGGTGTTCGGTGAGTCAGCACTTGGGATGATAAATCTGTTATGACACTCTAAACATTGGCCTACTCGAAGCGCTTATTCAATTACTGCCCCTTCACTTGTCTCGAAGCTGTTTAATGGTTTCTATCAGCGCAGCGAATAGACTTGGCAAGCAGCTCCTAAAAGGCCTAATAGTGATCTGCACTGCAAACGACTTTCGATCAGATGATCGCTGTGGTGGGTGATTAGGCAGCAGTATATCCATCGTTTTTTGACAGACCAATGGACTTTGAACCGGTGGGTATGATCAAATCTATTTTTACAAAACTAACTGTTGGCTAGGTTCTGTAGTGTTACAAGTAACGCTGGATGATGGTGATGCCTCGCCTCTAAAGAACCTGCTCAATTCTGTTCCTCCATTACTTCTAAAGTAGGTTAAAAATGTCTAGATCTATTACCTTCGCAATGTATTTCTTGGCCATTTTTCTACAGGCTGGGGCATATGGGCTAACATTTATGTTACCTCGGCTGTTTGCTGATTTTGGTTCCAGTGAAAAAGTAGTGGGAGCTATGCTGTTTGTAACCGCAATATCTACCATTGTTACGGTTTATTTTTCTGGCCATATCTCGGATAAAGTTGGTAGGGTTAGTGCACTCGGCTTCGCATGCATTGCCATTGCAGCGTCTTTGTTTTTATATGGCTACGTCAGCTCTGTGGGTATAGGGCTTTTGATCGCAAGTGTTCTGTTAGGTTTTGGTTGGGGCTTAACCTTTTCTCTTGGGCCTATTGTTCTCACTAGATTAGTGAGTGCTGCAGAGCGAGTGCGATTTTTCACCTTACTGACTGTTTTTATAATGGCAGGTTTTGGGTTGTCTCCAGTATTTGCGTCTGGCCTTGAAAGTTTTGGATACCCAGTACAAGTCGCCTTCTACCTTACATCGAGCCTGTGCCTCATCAGTGCTGTTTTGTTCTTTATACTTATTAAACCAATTAAAGTGCATGCGCTAAACTCTGGGCCAGAGCACTCTTCTCGCATTACATTAAGCGCTCTGCGCCAAGTATTTAAATCTAGAGCACTTTTACCTGTGATTATGGTGTGTATGGGTGCCAGTGTGTTTTCAGGCTTGAATAATTTTCAAACCGTATTTGCAGATGACAGAGGGCTGAACTATGCTACCTTCTTTTTTGTGTACACCTTAACCGTGGTGTTTTTTAGGCTGGTATTAGTTAAATTTAAAGGGGGACGTAACCCCTACATGACTATTGCGCTACTGCAATATGTAATGGCTGCAAGCGTGGTGCTATTCATTTTTAGTGGCGACAGCATACCCTTATATATCACGGTAGCTATCTTATTTGGACTAGGCTACGGTGCGTCTTATCCTATCCTTGTGGCTATGGCCGCAAATGACGCTGAAGAGCACTTGGGGCCACAAACACTACAAATATTTGCCCTTACCTACTTTATTGGTATCTTTGGTTTTCCACTGATAGTTGGTTGGGGGATTGTGGAGTTTGGCTACACAGCAGTGTTGGTGCTTGTGGCTGTGTTAGCTATTATAGAGGCCACTATGGCGCTGCGCCGGGCAATTAGCTTACCAACCCAGTCAAATTAAATGAATCACACCACCCCACGATTCTCTAACATTTAATAATGGCTTCAATACATTTTCTGCGATCTTTATATATTAGGGATCAAATGAGCTAAGCGAAAGTGCGGCTCTCTAATTATTATAAGGCCATATGGCCTCATAAATGGACTGTTATAACGTCAATCGTTAATATCCACAATTGCATACGATGAGAGGTATAGATGCATATAGAATTATCAGAAAACCCAAGTAAAGCAGATTCAAATGTTATTATCCAAGGCATTAAATCCTATAATAAAAATCATATAGCAAATGATGTAGTGTTTGAAAAAGACGCTACATTTTCTGTTTTTGCTCGAGATGATAAAGGAAATATCATTGGTGGAATCAGAGCTACCGCATTTTGGAATTATTGCATCATTGAATTGCTTTGGTTGTCAGATGAAACAAGGGGAAAAGGTGTTGGTAGTGCACTTATGGAAAAAGCTGAATCCTATGCGATAAAAAAAGGCTTTGAATATATGCGTACAGAAACACTTAGTTTTCAGGCTAAGCCCTTTTATGAAAAGCTAGGTTATCAAGTTTTCGGTGAGTTGCAAGATCACCCTAAGGGCCATACCACTTATTGTTTGGTAAAGACGTTATAACAAGCTGTTAAATAAGGACAAAATACAGTTTGCTTTTGCTCCTTCGTCGCTTATTTTAACCAACTATATTATTGCCTGTTAATAGGGCGTTAGTTTTAAATTGGAGTATCTATGAGTATCGAACTATGGGCTACATTTGTCGCAGCATCAGCAGTATTGTTGCTCATACCAGGACCGACAATTGTGACAGTAATTAGCTACTCTATGTCTCATGGATATAAAGCAAAGATCCCGCTGATATTAGCCGTTGCACTTGGTGACTCTACAGCGCTTGCTCTTTCTTTACTTGGTTTGGGGGTTCTACTATCTGAATCAGCCTTTTGGTTCCAAGCAGTAAAATGGGCTGGTGGATTATACTTAATATTCTTAGGCATAAAATTATTTATGGCGGGTATTAAACCGACGACTATTAATAAAAGTGAAGAGAAGGCATCTAGCTGGAAGCTATTTATGAACACATATTTAGTGACGGCTTTGAACCCTAAGGGAATTATTTTCTTTGTTGCATTTTTACCTCAATTTATAAATACAAACGCAGACGTTACGACTCAATTATGGGTTCTTGCAATTACATTTGTGGCATTAGCCACCTTAAATGCAACAATGTATGCAGTATTCGCTGGTAAAGCTCAGCAGGTCTTATCGTCACCAAGAACTCAACGTATATTTAATGTTTGCGGTGGTTCCTTGCTTTCAACTGCTGGGATATGGGCGTTGTCAGCTAAGCAGTCATAATAAAATTAATCGAGTAACCCAGGGCCTTTAATCCTTAACTCCCTGCATGCGTTTCCGTAGGGGCATTTCACTCAGGATAGTGAAGCTTGATCCAACCATCACGTAACGAATAAAGCCCCTCAGGTTTCAGGTATTTCAAAGACAAAGCCTGATTAATCCCCGGGGTTCTAGCGCTACGCCATGCTTCTTTGCTGGTCATAATCTATTTAAAGTTGAGAGCGTGTTTTTATAAGCTGATCTGTTAATGCTTCCATACTTTTCAAATACCGTTCATGGCCGTCGATAACAGGAATTGAAATATTTGAATCACCCTCAGCTCCATGAAGCGCCAGCTGGTAACAAAACCAATTGAGTGCAGCTCCTCTTGGGAGGTCTGATGCAGGTGGAAAGTCACGTTCTATTGATGGCGTAACCGTAAGAGAACCGTCTAACAGTTTGTTAGGGAATTCTGGATTGATTATGAATGGCCGGCCCATTCCTATTAAATCTGTAGCTTTCTTTGCGATGGCATCATTCATTACTGACACTGTTCGGAAGCCTCCCGTTACCATAACCGGAATGCTAACAGCAGCTTTGATATCCTTAGCGTAGTCAAGAAAGTAAGCTTCGCGAGTGGCTCGCGGGTCCTTTTTCACACTGTACTGATATGAGACAGGTGATTCAAAGTTTCCACCTGATACTTCTAGTAAATCTATTCCGGCCTTCTCGAGCATTTTAGCAACTGCGATACTATCTTCATGACTAAAGCCTCCTACTTGAAAATCAGACGAGTTCAACTTTGTTGCTATTATGAAGCCTTGCCCAACTTCGGAACGTACCTCCTCAACAATTGAAAGTAACAGTCTTGCTCGGTTCTGTAGTGATCCACCCCAATGGTCATCGCGTGTATTTATTCTAGGTGATAGAGATGAACTTAATAGATAGCCATGAGCAGCATGGATTTCTACTCCATTAAATCCAGCCTCTTTTGCTAAAGACGCAGATTTTACAAACTGTTTAATAACTTTCCTTAGGTCTGTATCTGTAGCAGCTTTTGGTTCTCCATACCCAGGTAAAGCAAGGCGCACATCAGAGATAGAGAGTGGATGGGGGTTTATGGCTGCTGGAGTCTGTCTCCCTGCATGTGCTAACTGTGCTAGTACCAAGGAACCCCCCGATTTTGCAGCATCCGCTAACTTAGTAACCCTGTCCATATTAGAATACTCATCCAAAACAAAGTTTCCAGCATGTTCCAAGTGCCACCTATCAACTGGAGTATTTCCGGTGATTAATAATCCTGCACCTCCTTTGCTCCAGCGTTCGAATAATTTAATAAGTCCATCTGACGGATTATTAAATCGATCAGCAAGAGCCTCTGACATAGCCGCCTTTACAATTCGGTTACGTATAATCGATCGATTTGGTAACTTCAAGCTCGCATTAATCATTATTAATCCATCCTATCTAAATATTTAAATTTATGAATATGTTGTATTTGAGAATATGTACTTAAGTTCATTAAGCTTAAAGTTACAGTATATTTTTACTAAAGGAGATTATGAACTTACTGATGGCTTCTTCATCTCGACGATAGAAAGTCCATTTACCATGACGTGAAGCAGTAACCAGTCCCGCTTCCTTTAACAAGCTCATATAGTTCGAAATGGTTGATTGTGATAACCCTGCCTTTTCTTGAATATACCCAATACAAACACCTTCTAAATCTTTGTGCTCGGGCAAAGCTGGTGGGAAATTTGACCTATCTTTAAGCCAGGCAATGATATTACGCCTAATAGGGTTATTTAGTGCTGCAATCGCTTTTTCAATATTCATAAATCTAATTATATCGATATGTTAATAGTCCGTCAAATAGATTTGTTTTTCTCGGGTATTACAATCAGCTGCTAGACTTAACTGTTACTACCAACTCGCCAAGGAAAGGCAATGTCTTATGCGATTACTTATAGCCGCGCTTATGTGGGGGTAGAAGCCCCGTTAGTGAGTGTTGAAACTCACTTGAGTGGTGGTTTGCCAGCGTTAACGATTGTGGGACTACCTGAAACTGCGGTAAGGGAAAGCAAAGACCGCGTGCGCAGCGCCATTATTAATGCAGGGTTTGAGTTTCCAGCTAAGCGCATCACTATTAACCTTGCCCCTGCAGATTTACCCAAAGAGGGTGGTCGTTTTGATCTGGCTATCGCCGTTGGACTCTTGGCGGCCAGTGGCCAACTCCCTGTAGAGGAAGTGAAAGGGTATGAGTTTGTAGCAGAACTTGCCCTTAGTTCTGAACTCAGGCGCTGCCCTGCCATATTGAGCGCAGCGTTAGCTTGCCAAAAATGCCACAGAATCATGGTGGTAGCACCAGATAATGCTGCAGAAGCCATCATGCCAAAAGCCAGCCGCGTACTTTGTCCAACGCACTTAAATCAGCTTAGTCAGTGGCTGCATAACCCAGAAAAGCAACAGCACCCACCGCGCCCAGATAACATCACCGAGCAGGCTCCAAGTGCAGAGTTGTTAGACGTTCGTGGTCAAGAGCAAGCTAAACGTGCTTTGATCATTGCTGCTGCGGGTCATCACAATCTATTGATGTGCGGCCCTCCAGGCACTGGCAAAACCATGCTTGCCCAACGCCTGCATGGATTATTGGCACCGCTCACTGAAAAACAAGCGTTAGAGCTTGGGGCGATTAACTCTAGCCTTGGTTTGTTTAATCCCAAGACATGGCGCCTTGCACCCTGGCGAGCACCACACCACAGTGCATCTGCCGTGTCTTTAGTGGGTGGTGGTCGCGTGCCAAGAGCAGGAGAAATTAGCCAAGCACACCATGGCGTTTTATTTCTAGACGAGCTGGCAGAATTTCCACGGCATGTACTGGATAGTTTGAGGCAACCATTAGAAAGTGGCGAAATCCATCTATCAAGAGCAGCCTATCAGAGTATATTGCCAGCTCAATTTCTCTTGATCGCAGCTACCAACCCATGCCCTTGCGGCTACTATGGCGACGAGCACAACACGTGCCGCTGCACACCCACTAAGGTGGCAAATTATCTACAACGTTTGTCAGGGCCCCTTATTGACCGCATAGATCTGCAAGTTGCGGTACAGCGCCCTTGCGCGGCTGCGCTCATGTCGCCTAAGGCGGGAGTGTCTACCCAACACGCTTTGCAATGGATTTTGACAGCACAAGAGCGCCAGATTAAACGCTCTGGTCAGCTCAATGGATTACTGTCGGCATCGATGTTAATGACGTGCACCGTGCTTAAATCGTCTGAAGAACAGCTGCTAGCAAATGCCATTGCTAATTTAAAACTTTCTCCCCGTGGGGTTCATAAAGTACTTAGGGTGGCTAGGACGATTGCAGATTTAGAAACGGCTAAAAATATCCAAAAAAACCATCTGTTAGAGGCGTTAAGTTACCGAAGGTTAGATATGTTGAGCATGGAGAGTCAGCAAACCTAAGCCAGTAAATAGAGGGCGCATCGAAGTCAAAAAACACCTATAATGCGCAGCTTATTTTTGACATATTTACTCTGAGTTACTATTTCGTGAGCCGCCTTAATCCACGCCAACAAGAAGCCTTAGAAGCGATTACTGGACCCGTTCTGGTGCTCGCCGGTGCCGGTTCGGGTAAAACCAGTGTAATCACCCAAAAAATCGCCTACTTAATCGGTGAATGTGGCCTCAAAGGGCACCAAATTATTGCCCTAACATTTACTAATAAGTCTGCCCGAGAGATGAAAGAGCGGGTGGGGAATTTGATGACGGGTAAGGAAGGTCGCGGACTTACGGTGTCCACCTTTCATAACTTAGGCCTTAATATAATCCGTAAAGAAGTGGATGCTTTGGGTTACAAACCTGGCTTTTCCATCTTCGATTCCCAGGACGTATTAGCGTTACTCAAAGACCTTACACACAAAGAATTTGAGGCGGCAGAAGACGCTTGCGAACCCATCCAACACCTTATATCCAATTGGAAAAACGATTTGATTAGCCCAGCTAGAGCGATGGCTGGAGCCAATGGTCCAGAACAAGCCTTAGCCGCACGGGTGTATGAGTCCTATCAAAAGACGTTGAAGCTTTATAATGGTGTGGATTTTGATGATTTGATTCTGCAGCCCGTTGAGTTATTTAAGGCGCGTCCAGATATTTTAGAAAAGTGGCAAAACAAAGTGCGCTACTTGCTAGTGGACGAATACCAAGACACCAACAGTTCTCAGTATTTGTTAGTTAAACAGCTGGTGGGCCATCGTAGTAACTTTACAGTGGTGGGTGATGACGACCAATCTATCTATGCATGGCGTGGTGCAAGGCCAGAAAACTTAGCCGAGTTACAGGCAGATTTCCCGTCTCTTAAAGTGGTTAAGCTAGAACAAAACTACCGCTCCACCGGTAGAATTCTAAAAGTAGCCAACCAACTTATTGCTAACAATCCTCATGAATTCAGTAAGGCTTTGTGGAGTGATAAGGCCTATGGCGACCCTATCCGTGTAATTAGTTGCCGCAATGAAGATGCAGAAGCGGAACGCATCGCCACCGAAATACTGCAATTTCAATTGCAAAACGAAGCTGAATTTAGAGATTTCGCGATACTGTATCGAAGTAATCATCAGGCTCGGTTAATGGAACTGAAGCTGCAGTCCTACAAAGTGCCCTACAAGATGAGTGGCGGCCAATCTTTCTTCTCTCGTACCGAGGTGAAGGACATTATGGCGTATCTTAAAATTCTGTTAAACCCCGCAGATGACAACGCCTTCTTACGGATTGTGAATACCCCAAGGCGTGAAATTGGCGCTGCAACGTTAGAAAAACTTGTGAACTATGCCAACCAGCGTGGTGAAAGCCTTATCCGTTCATGCCAAGAAATTGGCCTAGAACAGTTTATAAGCGGCGCAGCATTAACCAGAGTAAAAGAATTTGGCGCCTGGATTGAACACCTATCGCAAAAGTCTCAACAAGAAGACCCAATAGCTAGCGTGCGACAAATGGTACGCGACATGGAATATCAAGATTGGTTGTTACAGACCAGTAGTGGTCCGCCAATGGCAGAAAAGCGCATGGCTAATGTTGAAACCCTCATTTCTTCCCTACAAACATCCTTAGAAAAGGCTGTGGAGAAAAATGACAGTGCTGATATGGGTGACGCGGTCGCACGCTTAGTACTAATGGACTTGTTAGAGCGCCAAGAGGAAGAAGACGAAACGGACAGGGTGCAGATGATGACCTTGCACTCAGCCAAAGGGCTGGAATTCCCCCACGTTTTTCTAATGGGCATGGAAGAAGAGCTGTTACCGCACAGAAACGCTGTAGAAGAGGGTAACGTAGAAGAAGAACGGCGCCTAGCCTATGTAGGTATTACCCGAGCCAAACGCACCTTAGCCATCACCCTGGCACGCAAGCGCAAGCAATATGGTGAACTTATAGAATGCTCGCCGAGCCGCTTCTTAGATGAATTGCCTGCAGATGATCTAGAATGGCAAGGCCGTGGCGATGATGACCCTAAGAAAAATGTAGCACAGGGTCAAGCCACATTGGCTGGGCTTAAAGGGATGTTCGCAGACCTTTAAACAGCTTTCACCCTGTTACGGCGCCATTGATACAGGCTGTGGAGAAGCAAGGTGCCTATCACTAAGGAGCCACCTTGTACGGCTGTAGAACTAGGCTCTTCGCTCAACACTAACCATACCCACAGTGGCCCTACCGCGGTTTCCAGTAGCATTAACATACCCACTTCTGCCGCAGGTATGCGCATTGGACCTATGGTGATAAAGGCGAAGGCCAATGGGCTCACAATCAGACACAATGCCACCATATACCACCAGGCATCACCAGACAATGCCATAGGGCTGCCAGCAAAAAAGCTCACTAGAGCCAGAATGAGTCCAGATGAGATTAAGGCAGGGGTCATGTCTCTGTGGCTTACCGCGCGATCGTTAACAAACTTCGCAGCCAAGGCGATACAACACACCAAGGCCAGTACATCACCGGTAAAGTTGGGTTCAGACCAAGAGCCCGATAGCACCCAACCTATACCTATCATCGATAGAATAATGGCGACCCAAGTAATGGGTTGAGGCATCTCCCGTAAAAATATCCATCCCAGCACAGCAGCGAATAGTGGCTGAGAGCTGATAATGACGAGTACATTGGCCACACTGCTCAAGTTGATAGCCATCACAAACGTAATGGTGGTGACCGCCATTAAAAAAGAAGACCTAAGAGACGAGGCGTCCATGGGTAGCCATGAACTGGTGGACTTTTGTAGCATTAGAACAACAGCAATGGTAACGCTCATCAAGAGCCCACGCCAAAATAAGAGATCAAAGGAATCTGCCGCAATTAGGCGAATTAGCAAACCGTCAAAACTCAGGATTAACACACCTACTGCAGTGAGCAAAATACCCTTAATATATTCTGACATGGAGCATATTCCTTTTTATTCATGCACAAAAAACCCGGCTAATGCCGGGCTTTTGTACGTTTGGCTATAACTACTTAGAGCTATCAACCAGATGTGTTACAGCAGCTTTGATTTCGTCTTCAGAGCAATCCATACACATCCCTTTAGCAGGCATGGCGTTGAAACCATTAAAAGCGTTAGAGAACAAAGTCTCTAGGCCCTTATCCAAACGAGGTGTCCAAGCGGCAACATCGCCAAGCTTAGGTGCACCAGCAGCTCCACTATTGTGGCAAGCAGCACAGCCGCTGGCATAAACATCTTCACCAGAACGTGGGCCAGTAGGTGCGGCAACAGCCTTAGCCACTGGGGCTTTGCATGTTTCGCCTTCTATACACAGGCTGCCTACGGGACTAATGCGTTCAACAATGCTTTCGTCACTGTCATGGTTGGCCGCTACAGTTAACGCACCAAGGGTCAAAACAACACCAGCCAAAAGGCTGAACAGGGCTGCAGGCTTAAATGTGATCAAGAGAAATGCCTCATACTAAATAGTGAAAAGAAAGTGAAACGACATAGTAGCCGATCACCTTACAAAAATTTAAACCGTATTATAGCGGCATTACAACCAAACGGGAAAGGGTCAAAGTATAATCCCCGACATCTGGCGGACAAATAGCCAAAAAAAGTGGCTTATAACAAGCCAAAATGCCCTATATGGCCCCTTGAACCTCAACCCCAACACACGTATCATACGGCTTCTTCGCAGTAGCCCTATATTTCGTCAGGGCTGTGCAATATGCGCCAGTAGCTCAGCTGGATAGAGTAGCAGGTTCCGATCCTGTTGGTCGGGGGTTCGACTCCCTCCTGGCGCGCCATTTTAGCCAATAAAATCAAATACTTATAAATTACCATCCACACTCTTAAGAGCGGGCATCGGTTTTTGTCGCTGATCTGTCGCTTATTCAGCAAGGCTGAATGGGCCAATTAATGATATAATGGCAGCTATTATTTCTTGGATGATGAGCCCTAATGTCAGAGCCAGCTTTAAAGATCACACCTCTTCAGAGGGCTTTTTGCGTAGAGATTATTAAAGACCCTAGCAATGCCACTGCAGCTTATAAAGCCGCTGCTGGCCCAGTCCTGGGTGCCCGGCAATCAGCCCACAAACTGATACATCACCCAAAGATGCAGGAGTGGATGACTCAGCACCGGCTCCAACTAGACAAGAAAGCATCGTACACCTTAGAGCGTTGTCACACAGACCATGAGACGGCCAAGCGCATGGCTACGACCGCTGGAGAGTTCCTCACTGCTGTAGATGGTCAAATGAAACTACATGGCCTAACGCACGTTACCAAAGTGGTGAACAGTGTGGGGTACACCTCTGATGCCCTTCGTGCGATGAGTGATGATTCGTTAATCCGTTTACTAGGTGAAGGCAGGGTTCGGCGCTTGGCCCTCGAGTTGATCAGCTAGCTGCTTTTAAAGTCTGCGCTTAACGTTGAGTAGCTTGCTACTCAACTTTCAGTGCAACCCCCCCCGGTCTCCTTTATTAACCCATGCCTTGGCCTGTCTGCGGGCTCGCTAGGCGCGGAGGCGCCGCTTGGAGTATAGCGTAGCGCATCGCATTGCGGGGTGCGAAGCGAAGCGACGAGGGGCGCGTTAGCGCCCTTAAGATGCAGACACAGACTACTGCGCGGACGAATAATGCCCCTACCCCCTAAAAACAAGGTTCCAAAACTCTGAAGCCCAGATCTCCGATCTGTAATATCGAATCGGGGCAGGTCCCCCTTTTCAGGTAAGGGTACCTACATAGGTTATGTGCAGACCTTTTCAATATTTTCGTTTTTATTTAGAGCAAAATTAATAATTTTAAGTACACTCCACGGTGCAGCTTTATGCAATAAGTAATGCTGTCTTGAGCTTAATTTGTAGAGTTTTGGTAATTTTGATTGTAGCGCTCGATATTGAATTGTAATTCAAGCTTTTACTACGTTTATTCATCTTAATGACTTCGCCGCATCGCTGTTTCTTGGCTTACCCGATCCTGTTAATCTATTAGTCGCTGTTTGATATCATATTATGACGGTGCTACTTACAAAGAGCTAACTTGGGGTTTGGAGTTAGTTATTTGTTGCCAAATATCACACATTCAAACTAGGCTAGTGCATTTTGTTTTTTAAATCGGCCTGAATATGTATTGCTTTGAAAGATGGTTAGCTCTTTCAGGGGCGCATTACTTATAAGCATTTGAATGAAAAGCAATCGATTGCATTATATAGGGTCTAATTAGTGAACATTTTTTATTGAAACGCCACTTTAAGTGAAGTTTTTTCTATAGCGGTAAAAGTGAATAGTTAAATAAATTCTAAAAATAAAGCGCAGTCCAAAAAAAGTATCGAATTATATTTTTTAAAATAATAAAGCAGATATGTTGATATAACTATTTGTTTATAAACAATATAATGTTTTTTGATCAAATTAAAATCAATGGATTTATAGTTTATGATAATCACAATAACTGTTAATGAGACTGTTTTATCTCAAGATTCTGTTTGTTTTTTTGCAAACAAAGAGAAGTTTTAATTGACTCGACACTTGCTGTGTGATTTCATGAGGGTGTGCAATCGGTTGCATAAAAAAATATAAATATAACTGGGTAATTATTATGACTACAAAATCATCAATTATAGCAACCTTTGGTACAGCTATATTGGCTGGCACGTTGAGTATGAGCTCGCTTGCAGCCTCCATTGTGTCCTTCAACGGTCCAGCTGGTGAAGCTTATATAGGTAAATTCATCAAAGGCATTAAAGCCACTGCTGAGTTAAAAGGCTTCGATATCAAAGTATATGAAAACCAATTTAATCAGGCAGAACAGGATCAGCAGGTACAACAAGTACTGGCTACCGGACAATTACCTGATGTCTTCATCTGGTGGCCTTCTGACGCTGTGGCAGGCTTAGGCTCGTTGCGCGCCATGTACAAAACTGGTGTACCGGTTCTAAAAATCAATCAGCTACCAAATGACCAAGATAAGAAATACATCTTCGGTTATGCCGGCCCAGATGACCGTTTACGTGCTCGCAACGCGGGTGTAATGATGGTGCAAGCTGCTAAGGAAAAGAAAGCTGCCGGTGGCACAGGGTTTAATGTAGTTGCATTGACCTATCCACAATCATACGGTGGCTATAGTCTTTCTATGGATGCCTTTAACGCAGCCATTGCAGGCTCAGATCTCAATCTAATTGGCGAAGTTGACGAAGGTTTTGGCCAAGCAAATGGTTATAAAGGTGCTGCAAAGCTAGTTGCTAAATTGAAAGATCAAGGCATCGACTTCGTATACGGCATGGACGACGCTATTTTAACTGGTGGCCTCAAAGCCTTAGAAGAAGCTGGTTATAAAATGGGCGAAGACGTGATTGCAGTGGGTACCGTATGTAACGGTGACAAGCAGCTGTTAGAAGAAGGTAAGCAATATGGTACGACTTTACAGTCGCCTTTGCACGAAGGTCAGTTGGCTATTAAGCTAGTAGAAGAGTACCTAGCTACCGGTAAGCTTGAAAACTACATCAACTTTACACCTAACCCACCAGTGACTCAGTCCAACATGGACACAGTGGCGCTAAAAGGTTACGACGGTAACGTATACTCAATTGAAGAGCTATGCTCAGGTGCATGGAATTAAGCCGACGAACTAACTGTTGTTAGTAAGTAAGCTAAAGCGCCCAGCTGGGCGCTTTTTTGATAACGTTTCTTTCAACCATAAGTAAATTTTAGTAAGTTCAAAAAATGGTTTTTTCTGTTTTTTAGCCATGCCTAAACCCAGTCAATAAAATCATTTAGATGGCACTAATCTAACAAGGATCTATCAATATGAGTAACGCTCCATGGCTTGAGCTCAGGGGGATACAAAGGCATTTTGGCTCCATCAAAGCTCTCAAAGGTGTTGATATCACAATCAACAGAGGCGAAGTGCTAGGTTTGGTAGGAGAAAATGGTGCAGGTAAGTCTACCTTAATGAAGATCATGAGTGGCTTTGACAGCGGTTTTACTGGCGATGTGTTCGTTGATGGTAGTGCTGTTGAACTTGGCTCTCCAAATAAAGCACAAACACTAGGTATTGCTATTGCTCAGCAAGAACTAAGCCTAATTCCTACATTATCAGTAGCAGAGAATATTTTCCTAGGTGGTAATCACGGCCCCGCAGTAGCTTCCTTAAACACGCTAAGCAAATTGGCCAAACCCTTCTTAGATGAAGTAGGGCTTAATGATATAGACCCAAAAATGCGAGTCGATAGACTTTCCGTAGGCGAAAGTCATCTTGTTGAGGTCGCTCGTTTAGTCGCTCATAACCCACAATTACTTATTCTTGATGAACCTACAGCTGCACTAAGTGAAACCGACAGTGAACGTATACTCGAAATGGTTAATCGCCTAAAAGCGAATGGAAAATCAGTTATCTATGTGTCTCATCGATTAGACGAAATTTTTAAAATTGCAGACCGAGTAACTGTCTTACGCGACGGCGCCAGCCAAGCAACCAAACAGGCATCTGAATTAGATGTCCCCAACTTAGTTACATTAATGTTGGGCCGTGAATTAAGCGATATGTTCCCACCAAAAAATCCAGAGCGACAGGGTACCACAGCCTATGAGTTTTCTGACTTATGGCCAGATGGGCTACTAAGCCCTATATCCTTTAGCCTCAAGAAGGGAGAAATATTAGGTCTTGCTGGACAACTAGGTAGTGGTGCTGGTGAAATATTAGCCTGTATTGCAGGCTCACATCCAGTTCGTGGGGGTCAAATTATTGATAGGTCTGCAGGCACGTCTTTTTTACCCAAGTCATCTAGAGAAGCCATTAAATATGGCATTGCCTATTGTTCCCCAGACCGCAAGCACGATGGTCTATTTTTGGGCCGTCCAATTTCTGAAAATTTAACATCCCCCAACTTAAAACGCATTTCTGACAAAGGAATCCTCAATACCACCAAAAGTAACAATTTAAGTGCAGACATCGCGAAATCTTTTACTATTGATCCTAGCCGCCTACCCCACGAAGCATCAGTTCTAAGCGGCGGCAACCAACAAAAAGTGGCTTTGGGAAAGTGGCTTTCCATTAATCCAGGATTAATGCTAGTTGATGAACCCACCCGTGGGGTGGATGTAGGTGCACGAGCAGAAATCTACCAGAAGCTTGTGGAACTTGCAGAATCGGGTGTGTCTATCATTGTGGCATCTACAGACCTGTTAGAAATTGCTGAGTTGCCCAGCCGCGTACTTACTTTTTACAAAGGGGCATTAACCTGTGAACTAGAGGGTAGTATGGTGAACACCGATAACATTCTTAGAGAAATCACCAATCCCGAAAACTTTTTACAACTATCGGGAGGTGTGTGATGAATTCTGCTACAGATAACAAACGTTCTGCGAGTAATGGACGAAATAAAGCGTTAACGATAATCAATGAAAATGGCCTACGGCTATTTTTAGTTGTCATCGCCTTGGTGTTTATTGGTTTTGCGATTACTACACACAATTATTTAACCCTATTTAATATTAAAACTATAGTTCGTGACGCCGCTTTGGTTGGCATAATGGGGATCGGACTTACCTTTGTTACTTTGTCAGGTAATTTCTTCCTGCTCTCCATGAAAGAAACTGCCGCCCTGTGCATTATCACTTTTGCCACCGGCATGTCACACGACTATGGATTTTTGTTATCGCTGATGGCAGCTATAGCGGTCGCAATGGTTTCGGGTGGTTTACAGGGTTTGCTGATCGGTAGGGGGGGAAACCCTATAGTGGTGACTTTGGGTGCTGCAGGTATTTTGTATGGTATTGCTAGTTGGTGGAGTGATAACTTAGTGATTTCCTTTCGACGCCCCAATGACGCCGAATGGCTGGGCACTGGTTCCGTAATGGGTATCCCTAATATCACCATCACCTTTATTGTGATCGCCATAGTTGCTGAGTTGGTTCTGCGAAAAACCAGTTTTGGGCGCCAAGTATATTTGATTGGTGCTAACCGGGCTGCAGGCATAGCTACCGGCCATGAAAATAGGAGCATGGCTATCAAGGTATGCATTATAGCTTCAGTTTGTTGTGCCATTGTTGCTGTGGCTTTTTCTGCGCAGATGTCCAGCGCTCAAGCCAACTACTTTTCCTCAGAATTTGGTTCTAGTGGTGATTTTACAATTTTGGTGATTGCCACAGTAATGGTAGCTGGCAATTCAATTGTGGGTGGCTACGGTTCTACCTTGAGAACTAGCTTAGGCGCTGTCTTTATTTCTGCTGTGGATAACATGATGGTTCTGCAAGGTTACAACAGTGGCCCAAGGGTACTATCTGTGGGACTTATGATCGTATTCAGTATTTTAATATTTGCTTATATACGTAGAGATAATCGCTCTGAGGGCTAACAAAATGAAGTTTTTCAATCTTAAAAAAATCACTAGCAACGACCCTGATTTGACCTTTGCAATTCTTTTGTCAGCCTTGGTATTTGTTTTTTTCTCTATTTATGAGCCATTATTTTTTAACATTAATACTGGTTTTGCCATCATGGAGCGCTTTGCTGTACTAGGTTTGGTAGGTTTGGCCTTAACCTTGTGTATTATTGCAGGGGAAATAGATCTGTCCATTGGCTCTAACGCCGCCCTATCGGCAGTTATTGTGGTGCGTTTAACTGATTCAATAGGTGCGCCAAACGCAATCTTGATTGCTTTGGCTGTGGCAACAAGTATTGGTTTAATTCAAGGATTTTTCATTGCATATCTTAAAGTACGAGCTATCGTATTAACTGTGGGTACTCTAATGCTGCTGCGCGGAATTACCTTGTTCGCAGCTGACGAGAGAACGGTCATGTTGACTGACTTCGACATTCCTGACTTTATTCAGGAAAAAATGTTCTATATTTTTTCCCCAGCATCCTTCTTGGTACTTGGTTTGTTTGTGCTAGTCGCTTTGTTTATGCGCTACACCAAATATGGTCGCGAGGTTTATGCCATAGGTGGAGCCCGAAAGGAAGCAGTGGCTTCTGGAGTAAGCTTAAAGCGTCCAATGATGATCGTATTCGCTATCTCGGGCCTGTGTGCCGGCATAGGTGGCGCCATCATTGGCCTGCGCTCTGGCACAGCACAGCCTTTAGGGTTACAGTATTTGCTTTTGGTGGCCACAGTGGCAGCTTTTATCGGCGGGGTGAGCATTCTTGGTGGCAAAGGGGGGGTTTTTGGAGCTTTTGTAGGCGTCTTAACTGTTAATTTTCTTAACACCGGTTTGGTGTTTAATGTCACTCCAGCTTATATGGCACAAATGTACTTAGGCGGCTTGCTGCTGATCGTTATTTTGTTTCAAAACATGTCTAAGGTGTACGAAGAAAAACAGCGAAGGCAACTTAAACTTGCAGACACAGACAGCTTTCGCAGGCGACTTTTGAAAAGTCTAAAAGTATAACTAGGACGTGTTAATAGTAATCGGGGTTTGAACTATGAGTGGGGCAAAACATACTGCCCCTTTTGATACGTTTTGTGTTCTGTATACGTTATTATTTGTGTACTATCCGTAGCGCTCCAATTGTGTTCTGGCACTTCCGAACTGGAGATGAGAGAGTATATTTTTGGTTACATACCTCTCCTTTTTCAGAGGTAAACGTGCAATAATTAATTTTATGCTAATTTACCCATATGGAGCTACTAGTTGAGCGTTCGAATTCGTATTAAAGATGTAGCGCAACACCTTGGAATCAGTTCCTCTACAGTATCTAGAGCACTGAACCCAAAAACCAGCAACATGATTAGCAGTGATGTAGTGACCAAAGTGAAACGGGCGGCCGATAAGCTTGGTTATACAATGGACTTTGCAGCGGCAAGTTTACGTAACCAACGGACCTACACTGTTGGAGTGATCATTCCGGACATTCTTAATCCGGTATTTCCTCCGATTATTAAAGGTATACAGGAATACCTGTCTAAACATGATTTTGTAACCTTTACTTTGTTTACTAATAACCAACAAGATCAAGCAATAATTGAAATGAAAAAGCTGGTTTCGAGGCGCGTAGACGGTGTTATCATCGCTAGTGCATTCTTACAGGACGCCAGTGTTAATTACTGTATTGATAATAAAATCCCCTTAGTTACGGTGAACCGCTCTATTAAAGATGGCCACCTGATTCACCAAGTAATGGATGATGAACATCACGGCATCCAATTAGCAATAGACCACTTAATCGCTCTTGGGCATACTCATATTCTTCATATTGCTGGACCACAAAATATCTTGCAGGGTATTAAGCGTAAGGAAGCCTTTGTTCAGTATTGCCGTGCACAAAATTTACAGGCAGAAATTATTCACGCCGAATCCTTCACAGTGGAAGCCGGTAGTGCAGCAGCAAGAGATTTTTTAACCAGCAAGTGCTCGGCTACTGCTATTGTCGCTGGTAATGACTTGATTGCCGTGGGAGCTATTCAATATTTGACAGCTCACAATATTAATGTGCCTAGCCAAGTATCAATTGTGGGTTACAACGGAATGCCGTTTGCTGAAATGCTTAGCCCGGCCTTAACCACTGTAACTATTCCTGCTGAGCAAATGGGTCAGCAAGCTGCGCGTTTGTTACTCAATACGATTGAAGATCAAGAAGTTCCAAAACAGAAGGTATTGCTCGCACCTAAACTTGAAGTGAGAGCCAGTACTGCCCCGCCCCCACACGCCTGAACATGGTCTAGGTTCATGCAACCGCCTGAGTTGGGCTATTGCTCAACAGACAACGCACTTACAATAAAATGAACCCATCATAGGTTAGTTTACAACCTGTAATGAATAAGAAAAAGTTGAATATTTGGTAGAACTTTCCAGGTGATATGCGGACATGTAAGTAATAGCCTAAACTCACCCCGATGGGAGCCAAAGGTAGCAACACCAAGGAAGTAAGCAGGTTTTCACTACCTAGTTGCCCTAACCAAAAGTAGGGTATTAGTTTCACATAGTTGGTAATACCAAAAAATATTGCGCAGGTACCCATAAATACTGTTGGATGAAGCTTCTGTGGTATCAAATAAAAGTTCACTGGAGGCCCTCCAGAGTGGATACCAAAACTGGTAAACCCAGCGATGGTCGACCAAAATACGCCTTTAACTCGATTAGGTTTTTGTTTAACTGACAGGTTGGATTTAAACCAAAAATTTAGTGCAAATGCTAGGGCCAGAACACCGATCATCAAACGCACATGGGCTTCGTTTAAATAGCTAAAAGTTAAGGTGCCTAACAGCACACCAACCAAAGCGGCGGGAAACATAATCGTTAAATTGTGTACATCCCACTTGCCCCAAAACTTGTGTACTGCAAACACGTCCATAACGCACAAAATAGGAAGCATTATGCCAGCGGCTTTTGTGGGGCTTACAACGATCGCCATTAAAGGGACGGCCATCACCCCAATAGCGTTACCAAACCCCCCTTTAGCCAAGCCAAAAATAAGTACCGCAGGCACTGCAAAAAAATAAAATAGGGGGTCATTAATCATAAAAGCACGTGGTTATCTTGATCAGCGATGAGTACAACCTGTGACACAGCCACATGCAGTGGCAGCGGCACTTTTTTTATTGACCACAGTGCTGCGCTTCAAACCACGACGCCTTACGCCGATGCCACCAGTAATAATGCGCTGTACTAACAAACCTGTTTCAGGGTCATGAGTCAGTGCTTTATCATTCATTTTTTGAACCAGTTCGAATCGCCTAGGCTGATCGTCTAAACTTGCCCCGATAGTTTCATAGATATAAGTTGGCATAGTTTACTCCATTGTAAATTTAGATATGTATGGCGCGTGTATACGCATCCAATACAGATTCGTGCATCGCTTCCGAAATGCTTGGATGTGCAAATACCGTGTCCATCAGCTCCTGTTCTGTAGTTTCCATATTTTTAGCAATCACAAACCCCTGAATCAATTCTGTCACATCACCACCAATCATATGAGCACCTAAGAGCTCGCCAGTATTGGCATCAAATACGGTTTTAATTAAGCCTTCTGTGTCTCCCGCAGCAACAGCCATACCACTTGCAGACAGTGGGAAGCGACCTACTTTAAGCGTGTGACCAGCTGCCAATGCCTTGTTTTCAGTTAACCCTATACTAGCCACTTGAGGGCTACCATAGGTGCAGCCGGGTATTAACGTTTTATTGAGAGGTTTTACATGCTCAAGACCATTGATTTTTTCAACACAAATCATTCCTTCATGACTGGCTTTATGGGCTAAGCAAGGCGCACCTGCAACATCTCCGATAGCGTAAACATTGGGTTCCCTTGTAGCTTGCCATTCGTCTACTTTTATAAAGCTGTTTGCACATTCAATTGCTGTGTTTTCTAAACCCAAATGTTGTGTATTACCTACTACGCCTACGGCTGAAATCATGTACTCAACAGTCAGTTTCTGCTCAGTGTTTCCTTGTTTGTCGCCACAAGTAAGATGGGCAGTTATCCCGTCTTTTTGACGTTGAATTTTTAACACCTTAGTGTTCAGTTTTATGTCAATACCACGCTTAGTAAAGGCCTTAGCAGCAAGCTCAGAAATTTCTTCATCCTCAACAGGCAACACACGGTTTAAGGCTTCAACTACAGTTACCTGCACCCCAAGGGAATTATAAAAGCTAGCGAACTCCATACCAATAGCACCTGCACCCATTACCAGTAAAGATTTAGGCAAGTGTTTTGGAGTCATTGCGTCTCGAGCGCTCCAAACATACTTCCCATCAGGCTCTAAACCATTTATTGTGCGTGCTGAGGCACCGCTAGCTATAATGATGTGTTGAGCGTGAAGCTCATCAGTAGTCATGCTATTGGAGGCTGTAATAGCAATATTGCCCTTACCCAATAGCTTAGCTTTGCCAGATATGACCGACACCTTGTTTTTGTTGAGCAAGTGACCGATACCCTTGTTCAAATTATCAGCAACTTGGCGCGAGCGTTGTACCATTTTACTTAAATCAAAACTATAGTCTTTAATTGTAATACCGTATTTATCAGCCTGCTTAATTTTGTCGACTAACTCAGCACTCTTAAGTAATGCTTTGGTTGGGATACACCCCCAATTAAGGCAAACACCACCAAGTTCTTCGGCCTCAACTAAGGCTACAGACATGCCCAGTTGTGCAGCCCGAATCGCTGCTACATAGCCTCCAGGGCCGCCGCCAATTACTACCAAATCAAAACTCTTCATACCTACCCTAACTCTATATTTGTGTTAACAATCGACCTTACACAGATCAGTTCACCGTTTTAGCTACACCATTAAATGAGCAGGCGACTCGATAAACTGCTTTATCAAACTCAAAAAATGGGCGCCTACAGCCCCATCGACCACGCGATGATCGGCTGATAACGTCAAGTTCATTACTGTAGCGATAGCGAGTTCATCACCTTTAACAACCGGCTTTTTCTTTCCAGCACCCACTGCCAAAATACACGCTTGGGGGGGGTTAATGATGGCACTAAAGTGATCGATGCCATACATTCCCAAATTTGAAATGGTGAACCCACCACCCTGATATTGATGGGGTTGAAGCTGACCTTTGCGTGCCGTTTGGGCAAGCTGGCGAATTTCGTTGGAAATGCCCGATAAGCCTTTAGTGTTAGCCTGACAAACTATCGGGGTAATCAACCCAGCATCGGTGGATACAGCTATCGATATATCGACATCTTCGTTTAGCAACATGGCTTTGTCGGTCCAACTAGCATTCACCTCTGGCACTAACTCCATTGCTCTGGCAACAGCCTTAACCACAAAATCATTAATAGTGAGTTTATAACTGGCTTCTTTTGCCGATGTATCAGGGTTAATTTTTGTAGGGGCAGCCGTATTGAGTTCTTGCAGTATGCCTTTGAGAGTATCGATTTCGCAATCTACAGATAGATAAAAATGGGGTATCTGCTGTTTAGACTCAACCAGACGCTGAGCAATCACTTTACGCACTTGAGTATGCTTAATGAGACTTGATTGAGGCCTTGTGACCTGTGCTAATTGAGATTCAGGTATCTTTGTACGCATAGCATGCTCAACATCAGCTCGCAAAATGCGCCCTCGTGGCCCCCGACCCTTGAGAGTATTTAAATCCACTTGGTTTTGATCTGCAATACGCCTTGCAAGAGGGCTGGCAAATAACCGTTGTGACAGGTTTTCACTAAGCTCTTCGGGTTCTGGCATAACTGGTAACGTTGGCACCATCATTGCAGCTAATGCTTCACCAGGATTAACCTCTGGCGCTGGTGCTGCAGATGTTAATACACTGTTACGTTCTGCTGGCCTTTTAGGAAGGTCTGCTATAGTTTCATCACCTATTAATAAGTATCCAATAAGTGAATGAACTGGCACATCATCAGTCCCTGTTGGTATTAAAATTTGCCCCAGTGTTCCCGCACTTTCAGCTTCAACTTCAATAATAGCTTTGTCAGTTTCGATGGCAACCAATGTGTCACCTTTAGCCACTTTATCGCCTACAGCTTTATCCCAACTACTGATATTACCCGAGGCGAAGTCGGGGGTAATAGCTGGCATCTTAATTTCTATTGGCACTGTAAATCTCCTCAATGTACATTATTTTACCCGCCCTTAAAGGACAAGAAGAGGCTAGTCTACCTATTGGTCAGGGTAGGACGGATGCCACAATTTATGATCGTATTCTTGCTCGTATAATTTGCCCATAGGGAAACTTACTAATTCTAATTGCAACCCCCATGGCGCTTTAAAGTACACCCATGTTTGGCCACCACTAGGGCCTGCTGTGCGGACCACAGGCTCCCCCATAACCTCTATGCCATTAGATATTAAATAAGCCAGCGCTGTATCGAAGTCCTCTACATAGAAGGCCAAATGATGCCCTCCTATATCACTATTTTTAGGCACCTGAGTATTTTGTCCTGGCGAACTGTATTCAAACAGCTCTAGATTGGCGCCATTTTTACAGCGCAAGAAACGTAGCTTTTTCATTACCGTATTAGGGGGTACGTCTAACGTTGTAGCTAGCCAATCACTGGCTTCAAATGGCCCCAACTCATAAAATGGTTCGCAACCAACAATATTCACAAAGAAATCTACCGCTTGGTCTAAATTAGGCACTGTGATGCCAATATGATCTATGCCCTTTAACCCAGGCATACCTGTTGTATTACTCATGGTCTGTACCCTGTCTGTTAACCTTGATCAGCTATAGCTTGCTCAAAGCCTTTGAAAATTTCTTCTGCACCAACAAAAGCTGCACGCTCTAAAGACTTAGAAACGACAGGTGAAGCTTCACCTCCATGGATACGCATTACTGGGTGATCTAGGTGGTCAAAGTAGCGTTTCTGTACTTCTTCAACAACCAAACCGCCATAGGAGTTAGTCACACAACCTTGCTCTAATACGATAACGTGGTTCGTTTTTTCAATGCTAGCGCCGATGGTTTTCCAATCAAGTCCAGCACGATCTAAAGACCGAAGGTCAATTATTTCAGCGTCTATACCATGCTCTTCACACACATCTATAGCCCTGCCCACCATATTTAGATAGGTTAAGACGGTAAATCTAGCACCTTCTCGTACCACTTTAGCAGTACCTAGAGCTATGTAATAATCATCATCGTCAACTGCTGCAGGCATGATTTTGTTATAAAGCTCGACGCTTTCAATGACCAACACTGGGTCTTCACACAACAATGCAGAGTTCATTAGGCCAACATAATCGAAGGGGTTGGACGGCGCCACAATGCGCCATCCTGGCCACATAGCAAACAGCCCTGCTGGGTCCATTGAGTGTTGCGAACCATAGCCAGTGCCAATAGCCACCTTGGTACGCAACACCAAAGGCATATTAATAGTACCCCCAAACATATGTCGCGCTTTGGCAATTTGGTTGAACAACTGATCCGCTGCTACTAAACCAAAATCGGGGTACATTAGTTCTACTACTGGTCGGTATTTACCGGTAACGGCAACCCCCCCAGCTAAGCCAACAAAACCATGTTCTGCTATTGGTGTGGGCACACATCGATCAGGCCAGCGCTCGGGAATGCCTTTGGTCGCTCCATTGGTACCGCCAATCAACTTATGTACGTCTTCGCCTAAAACAAATAAACGTTCGTCAGTTTCAAACCGACGCACCATATTTTTAGCGATCGCAGTAATGAATTTAGTGGGTGCAAGAGTGCCAGAAAAATGCTCCTGTTCTACATAGTCAAGGTTTTCTAGCTCTTCTAGATTGCTGCGCAGACTCTCATCACAGGTGTTGGGGTCTGGCCACAGTTCTGCACGAATAGTTCGGGTGCCGTTGTTGGTGACGGTGAGTCGTGCTGCAGCATCCGCTGTTAATGTAGCTGCAGCTGCTCCAATAGCATCACAATCGTCTTGGCTAAGCCAACCTAGCTTACTCATCTTTGCTTCCATAAAGCGTAATGGGTCACGTGCTATCCATTGCTGCTCTTCTTCTTTCTCACGATAGCCAAACGCACTACCCTTAACACCACCGCTGTGATGATAGAAACGATATACATCCACTTCTAACACAGCGGGACCTTCACCATTACGTAATAGTTGATTAACTTGCTGCATCGCCATGCGCACACTAATGGGATCCATACCATCCACTTTGAATGAAGGAATACCAAAGCCAATGCCGCGGGCAGACATACGCGTTTCACGTGCTTGTTCCGCTACTGTAGTAGACACCGCATAACCGTTATTTTCTATATAAAAACACAAGGGTAAATCATACAAAGCGGCTAGGTTAAAGCTTTCAAGAACATTGCCTATGTGACATGAACCATCACCAAAAGCCGTTAGCACCATCTTACCCTTGGCATCCCGTTTTTGTGACCAAGCCGCTCCTGCTGCGGTCGGCACACCACCGCCAACGATAGCATTGGTACCAATGACCCCAGCTTCTTTCCAGCGTAAGTGCATAGACCCACCACGGCCACCACTGTAGCCAGGCTGTAAGCCCATAATTTCAGCCATAGTTCGGTAAACAGTGTCCTTAACTGCTGAAGAGAATTCCGCTTGCTGTGGATCATCACTTTGTTCATGCAGGTGGTTTAGTGCTTTAGCTAAAAATACATGATGACCTCGGTGAGAACCGTTAACTAGATCATCTGTACCAAGCTCTGACATAGCGCCGACAACAGCGCCATCGTGTCCGATACTTAGATGTAATGGGCCGTGAATCAAGCCATTGTTATTTAAGCCTGACAGGGTCTCTTCAAAAGCCCGAATGATATGTAAATGGGTTAGCATTTTTGTACATTCAGCCTTACCTATTTTCTTCCAATCAGCGTCAGTAGCAGTAATTTGCAGCCACTTTACATTTATAGGGATATTTGTTGCCTTGGCCACAGCCATTACTCCTGTCTATTTAGTTGTTACACTTGCCTTAGTATTTAAAGACCTAGCGTTCAATTCAATGGGTGTTAGTTACCATTCAATTGCGATGTATTTTTTCTCGGTAAACTCATGCAAACCATCTTGTGAACCTTCACGGCCAATACCACTTTGTTTAACACCTCCAAAGGGCGCTGCGGGATCAGAAATAAAACCCCTGTTAACTCCTAGAACACCCGCGTCTAGCTTGTCTGCAACAGCTAAGGCGTTGCCCACATTGGCACCAATAACGTAGGCGGCTAAGCCAAATACGGTGTCATTTGCAGCATCAATCATTTCATCTTCGTTAGTAAAGGTGACGATTGTAGCCACAGGGCCAAATATTTCTTCCCGTAAGATGTCGGCATGATTAGGTATATTGACCAAAACTGTGGGCTTATAGAAAAACCCTGGGCCTGCAACCCGCATTCCACCCGTTAACACTTTGGCACCCAACTCAACTGCCTGATCAACAAGGTGTTCTACTTTGTTAATTGTGCTGGCATTGACTAGTGGGCCAACGTCTACGCCATCTTTCATGCCGTCACCCAGTACCAACTGACTCATTGCTTGGGCAAGTCGAGACGAGAATTCTTCAGCACGAGTGTGATGCACGTAAAAGCGGTTGGCTCCGATACAAGATTCCCCTGCATTGCGCATTTTGGCCACCATTGCGCTGTCTACGGCAACCTCCATATTGGCGTCTTCCAGTACGATAAAAGGCGCGTTGCCACCCAACTCCATAGAGCAATTAACAACTCTCTCACTGGCTTTTGCTAACAATAATCGACCCACTTCAGTGGAACCAGTAAAGGATATTTTTCTCACCCGTGGATCGCTTAAACCCACTTCAGACACCATTGATGAGCATTTTGAAGGGATCACATTAACAACACCTGCAGGCACCCCCGCCTGCTCTAGCAATTGAGCAAGATATAGTGCTGTTAATGGTGTCTCTGATGCAGGTTTTAGGATAGTTGTGCAACCTGCAGCTAGTGCTGGTGCGATCTTTCTGGTACCCATTGCAGCTGGAAAGTTCCATGGCGTAATCAATAAGCACACACCTACAGGCTGATGTTTGACCAATATATTATTAGTACCTGAGGGCGCCCGCATAAACGTACCTTGGTCACGACAGGTTTCTTCAGAATACCAGCGGAAAAACTCAGCAGCATATGCAACTTCACCCAAGGCTTCAGCACGGGTTTTACCTTCTTCTAGCGAAATAAGTCGAGCGAGGACGTCTTTATGTTCAATCATCAGATCAAAGGATTTACGTAAAATTTCAGCTCGAGCTCTAGGCGATAAAATAGCCCAACCGGGTCCGGCGTTATGGGCAGCGTCGATAGCACTACGTACATCTTCCTCACAAGCTGAAGCGACACTGGATAGCTCTTGATTATTGGCAGGATTTAGCACAGCAAACTTGCCGCCATCTGCGGCCGGTACCCATTGGCCATTAATATATAAGTCGGTGGGTACGCTTGTGGCTAAATCGGCTGTAATGCCTGCAGTAAATTGATTTGTCATGATATTTCCGTTGTTTCAAGGATAGGCAATAGCTGCATTATTAATATGGGTTAGCCACAAATAACTCTTGAGCAGGAAACAAAGTGAGTATCTTACAACCATCAGCAGTCACAACTACCTCTTCCTCGATACGTGCTGCGCCACTGCCATCCAGTGCTGGGCAATAGGTTTCTAGGGCAAATACCATACCTTCCTTAAGTTCAAAAGGTTTATCAAATGACACTAAGCGGCTAATAATGGGCCGCTCATGCAACGCCATACCCAAGCCATGACCAAACTGTAGACCAAACGCTTCCATTTCATTAGCAAAGCCAAATTCTTCAGCCTTGGGCCAAACGGCAGCGATCTTATCAGTAGTTAATCCAGGCTTAACTAGAGCAATAGCATCATCAATCCACTCACGTGCTTGCTTATATGCGTCTGACTGACCTTGAGTCTTGAAGCCTACATTTAGGGTTCGGTAGTAACACGTGCGGTAACCCATATACGAGTGAATAATATCAAAGAAGGCTTGATCCCCTGGCCTGTACATACGATCAGTAAAGTTATGGGGATGTGGGCTGCAACGTTCACCAGATACAGCATTAATTGCTTCAACATCGTCTGATCCGTTGTCATACAAAAACTTATTAACTAATCCCACCATTTCGTTTTCACGCACACCAGGCTTTAACGCTTCTGACAAGTGATGGTATGCACCATCAACCATTGAGGCGGCAGTATTAAGCAGTATTATTTCATCCATGCTTTTAATCATCCGAGCGTCCAGCATGACTTGCTGTGCATCTACAACCGTTAAACCCTCAGCTTGCAGCGCAAACATCATGGGTGGCTCTATGATGTCGACACCAATGGGCATATCAAAAACGCCTTCTCTTCGACATAAATCAGCAATCTGTTTTGCTGCATTACGAAATAAACCGGCATCTTCAGAAACGGAACCACGTAGACCTAACATTCCAGCCATAACTCGATCTTTATCAAGCCAAGGGTTGTGCAGGCGGTGGTGTGCTGCAGCAGATCCAAAGTCCCATAAGTAGGGTTCTGAGTTACCTGTAAACAAGGTGTAACGACATATCTTGTCGCGTGACCACTCTCCAATAACAGTGCTGGTTAAATAACGAATATTATTGTTATCGAAGCACAACAACGCACCAATGTTAGAATTAGCCAAGGCTTGACGTGCACGAGCAGTGCGGTAATTATGCAAGCGGCGAAAATCAACGCGCTCTTCAAAGTCTACGTTCATGCGCCCTGGGGACGGGATCATCCCTGTCCAATCCCAGCCAGGGTCTATATCACCTGGCATCACAATTTTGGGATCAGTCGATGTCAATATAGTCATAATGTTACCTTCTTAAATATAGCGTTATCATTGCATCACAAAAAGTAGTGCCATCAGCCATAAGTATTAGAAAATACTAGTTGAAAAGGCACTTAAACAAAGATTGGTTTAATTCGACTAGGTACAGATGAAATAATAATCAATGCAACCGATTGCATTCATATTGCACCACAACAGCTTTAGGGAGTCAACCTATTTAACATCCTGAACATTTGTGAAAATATTGCCTTTCGCCAACAATAAGAGAGTTTTATAGATAATTTACCATTTCAAAGGTTATTAGCTATACTTGAAGAGTCTTTTCAAAACGACCAGTTGACTTAATATTAATTTCATGGTGCAATCGTTTGCACAAAATAAAGCTCATTCAACAAAGCTTTTGATAATACAACTCAACATAAAATACAAAGGAAACTACTCATGGATACCAATCGCCTAAAAGGCAAACATGTGATGATTACTGGTGCAGCCCGGGGTATGGGCGCAGCAATTGCAGAACACTACGCGGCACAAGGCGCTAAAATTTGTGTTGCAGACGTTAATATTGAAGGGTGCAACGAAGTTGTTGCTCGTATTATTGCAAGTGGAGGTGAAGCCATTGCGGCAAAAGTAGACGTCACCAAACGCGACCAAGTAAAGGCGGCAGTGGCAGCAACAGCAGAGGCATTTGGCAGTATTAATATCATGCTTAATAATGCAGGTGTTAACAAACCTCTTATGTTCTTAGATATTACCGAAGAGAATTGGCATCATATTATGGACATTAATGCCCTAGGTTGCCTGATAGGGATGCAAGAAGCTGCCAAACAAATGATCAAGCAAGGGAAGCAAAGTGAGCCCTACAAAATCATCAATGTAGGTTCTATCCTGTCACGTCAAGCGTTTGATGACGTTGTACCTTACTCTTGTAGTAAGCATGCTGTTTTGGCCATGATCAATGGTGGTGCCAAAGCGCTGGCAGCAGAAAATATCACTGTAAACGGTTATGGCCCAGGAGTGGTAAGAACCGAACTATGGGAGCAACTTGACAAAGACTTAGTAGCTATTGGTAAGTTTGAAAAAGAAGGTCAGTCTATGGACGAGCTTGCTAAAGACATGATCTTGCTGAAGCGTTATTCATACCCAGAAGATATTGTGGGAACTGCAAGTTTCCTTGCTAGCGGTGAATCAGATTATATGACTGGTCAGTTAATTATGATTGATGGTGGCATGATTATGCAGTAGAACCTTCTTAGTCAAGGTGGGTCGGGGTGTCACAGGTAAATTGACTATTAATATTAAAAAGGCACGTGGTTTTTTGTGACTAGTGTATCGCGTGTGCGTAGAAATATGTCAGTTATAGTGTGACACCGCGGACCGCCCTGACGCGCCCAGCACCAGCGCAGTATCCACGGAATCATATTATAGCAGGGCCTAAAGACACCCCTGACCGATGATTATTCCCAAACCAGCTCATGACCAAGGAAGGCACAGAAGTTGTTCCTGGCATCGCTAAGCGATGGCATATCATAACCAGCCATACGGGCCCTCCTAGCGAGGCATACGAGACTGACTCTGACTGACCGATTAGTATAATACCGGCGGTTTTAACCAATTATCAGCCTATACGAAGGTGGTCAGGACAGCTAAGTGGTGACACCGACTTAAAAAAGCGCACTTATGATCTAAAAGCGCAGTAAACACAACTTTGTGCTAAAAACTTACTTTCTTATATCTATTTTTGACTAAGATAGTTTTACACAAAAACATGTATAAGTGCGCTTTTGGGGCATAAGTGCGCTTTTCGGTTAGTTAGAGCGTCAATAGGAGCTTCCCCCGTCTGGGCGGAAGCTCTATAAGGGCGAGTCCATTGATTTTCCTTCGGCTGCCGTCTAAAACGTATCCGCGTTCCGCTAGTCTCTTGGTCAGAGCGCTTGATGATAAAGGGCGATGTCCATTATTGCAGGCCCAGCTGGAGTACAGTCGATAGCAATCTGCTTTGTCAGTCTTACGTTTAGGGTCGGGCTTGTAATAGTCTTCAATAAAAATGCCAAGGGTGTCAGACTCAGTTTGGTAGCTGGTCACTGCTGCTTCCACGCTCTTTGGGATCTGTAATCCATCCCGCATATAATCGCGTAGCCCTGACAGAAGCCAGTTCAAAATGCCGCTACCTTCTTGCTTGAGTTTTGATGAAAGCATTTTGTCTTGCTGGTCGGGGTGAATTACTTGATCAAAGCCAATGAGCATAGGTCTACGCCACATCGAGTGTGTGGTGTCTGTAATTATGGGGCGGTGATTGCCAGCTAAGCACAGTTTATGAGTTGGCATAAATGTGATAGCTTCCACAGCGTATGGTGCGCGACCAGTAATGGGATCGCCACCTGTTAGCTTTTTTATCTCTCCCTCATCGAAGGCTTGGCCATCTGAGAGCTCGCTTCCTACGGCGAATCTCACGCCTTTAAGCGCGACTATATCTGGTCGTGGCGACTTTCCATCTTTGAACCGCTGTTTCATGAGCATCGATGAATCAATGACCAGTGAGTAATCTCCTAGAAGCCAGACAAGCAGATCAATTAAAACGGACTTGCCATTTGCCCCAAGGCCATATAAAAAACCTAGTTTTTGCTCAAGTAACCCTGATAAACATAAACCAAAATAACACTGCAAAAATGCTCGCATTTCGGGGTCAGGCTGCCACGTTATCAGTGCCTCCTTAAATCTAGGGCAATCGGCCAATGGATCATAAGCGACGTTGCAGCGTTTGCTGACGAGTAGGTCTGGTGTAGTGGGTAGGAGTTCGCCGGTACGCAAATTCATCACACCATTAGTCACACCCAATAATATGGGGTCAGAATCGAATTTGGAAGCATTGATGGTCATGCCCGGTTCTGATTTAGCCATCTCGATCATAGACTTAATGGCGCCTGTAAACTGACTCCGTACAATATGGCTATGTAATCGCTTAGCGTTTGCGTCATCACCGGTTCTGATTTGTGTCGCAACAACTTCCCGGAGCTCCACAACTAACGCTTTAGCAGCTGCTGTGGGGTCTTCATTGCTTGCATGCACCCATCCAGTATCAGGGTCGAATTTAAGCCACCCACCATGTGATAAATGCAGCAGTTTACCGAGGTACTTGCCAGCGAAGAGTTGACCGTTTTCAATATCACCACCGCGCCCCTCAAATGGAACCGCGGTTACATTATCGTTCGCCGTATTAATTAAGGTGTCAGGATCAACCCATCCACATGATCGAGCAATGTTCTTTGCGTAGCCATAAGTTAATGCTCCAGGGTGCTCTGGGTCAAAGCTTGTGTAGATTTGGCATAACTTTTCGCTCGGGTCATCACTGTATTGCTGCGGGCTGGTATCGCTCCAGTCTTGTAATAATTTCTGGCCGACAGTCAGGTACAAGCTGGCGATGCTCCAGATCAAATCGCGCCACACCCAATATGGTATATCAGCGGGTATGGACTCCAGTACAGCCTTCACTTGTGCGATCAGTTCGGGAGTTTCTTCTACTGGCTGCTGTCGGATAATCTCAGCTTTAGCTGACCTTTTTAGTGCGTTGATGATTTCCTGTGGCGCCACCAGTAAGTCAGTTCGATTGGGAAGGCTTTGTGGTAGCTGTTTGTGCTGTTTTAAGTGGACTACTTGGTTGCCGCACTTAAGGTCAACATGCCTTTCCCATTGGCCGTCGTTTGAAGCTTTTAAATCACCTACACAGGTGCCTTTAGGTAGGCGAAGAAGCCAATGTATTGAATTTCCGACGTCATTGATTTGAAATGGTGTTGGCATCGTTCCCAGCCCAGCCTTTTTGGCTAAACGGGTTGTGCTGATAATATCGCCGGCACTTTGTTTGTTAGCATCATAATCGACTAATATCGCATCGTCCAAAATTAAGCCTATATGGCTAGCATTGGTATAATCTCGAAGAGATTTGTAGTCTTGGCCATCAACAAAGGGCAAGGTGCTTCCGCTTTTGAAAACGGGCGTTGTACGGAAGCCTGCTTTGGCTGCCTTCGTAAGGGTATCAGCAATCCATTCAGCTCTGCTTCCTGGAACTGAAGTGGGACTGATTGTCTTGGCAGTTGGTCCCGGCAGGTACAGCTGTGAAGTAACGGGTTGAGCTACTGCGGTGGTGGTGATTTTTAAAGTCATTTGGTTTAAACCTGTTGATAATGTGCGGCGGACGAGGCCGAAATCCGAGCCGAAGCTTTATGTCAGTTGGTTGTTTAATGTGATGTATATTACGGCGGCGTGATTCTGATCTAGGCGGCATGAGAGTGTGATGTCATGCCCCATTGCTCGTAACTCGAGAATGCATTTTCTGCAATCTCCTGATGCGATGTCATCTAGCACGGCTAAACTTGCTGGACCCTTATTGAGTGCGTATAGAAGCCTCTCAACTACCTCAAGTCGTTGGCCTCGTTTAGGCGGAGCTATGGGAAGGGTGGGCCAGCCAGATAACAGCGATTCGGCAAACGCCCATTGATGATCAAAACCACAGGCTAGGTCATATAAAAAGGTTATTGCAGCAACCCTTTCTGGTTTTTTTAGTAACCACAGAAAAGCTCTTCGATAGTCGTCCCCACACGGGCGAAGTTCATTGAAAGAACGGCCAAATGGCGTTACGGTTAAATGCTCAGGATCAAGTCTGTGTACGAGGCAGGCTTGTGCAAGTTCCTTGGATGACACTTCACCAAAGAACGACCTTAACGTGCGGAAATAAGGGCCTCGACGTCGGTCGTCACGCCGATAGCACAGCGCAATAATTGCAGAAAGTGCGGGGGCTCGGTCGTAATCATTTACCAATAGGTTGTTGACAAAAGTTGATGCCATGCTTTAAAACTCCGGTTTGTAACCAGAGCGGGCAACGGTGCTGTAATTGCTTCGTGTTCGGAAAACACAATAGTTGCGAAGCCAACAACGTTTACCCGCGTTGCTGGCTTTTTAATGAATGGTATATTCTTTTAACTGCTGAAACACGCTCGCACGACTGCCCATAAGCTCGGCAACAAGTTTTTGCATATCGCCGTCACTTAGACCATGAAGCTCTGCAGCAAGCAACACGCGGCATTCTTGGACAGGCCAAAATCTTTTTTGGCCCCGAATGATGGGCTCTGGTAATAACTGCTTAGCCCTCCGTTTGCGCAGTGTGTCATTAGAACGGATGCCGAACATCTTTTTTATGGACCGTGAGTCGATTAATTCTAAATCGGGTGATTGTGTGTTCATTGAGATTGCTCCACAGGTTAAGTGCACAGGTCGTATTTAACCAATAGGAGCGACGGGCGTCAGGTACAAGTTTTTGATATTTTAGGTGGATTTTGTGTGGATTTTAATATTATTGTTAATAAAATCAATGCTTTGAAAGGGGTGTAAGTGTTATATTCTTCTTAAACATTTGTTCGCCATATTGAGCGGCTATATCGTTAAATGGCTTACTTAACTTGATTAACTCGTCGTACTTCGGGTTCTTGATGAATTTTTTATAATCGGCCTCCGCCGTATCCTCGTTGATTTGATCGTCTGTTATCGAGCACAGCCGCACATACTTGGTTTTCGTTAGTTGGAATCCATAAGCTAAGGCGTCCATGTATAGGCGCTCGCGGGTTAATCTAGACCCAGGCCCGCGCCCTTTGGTTTTTAGTGAGCCTGCCACTTGGTTAATATCGTTTTGAGCGATGAGACTATGAAGCGCAAGCTGTATAATTAGCTGCTCTCCTGGGACTTCAATCAGCGTACCCGTTTGGATTAGGTCAAGTAATGCCTGCGCCAGGGTGTTGGCTTCAGCCTTGCGTACACTATAACGTTCGTGACTTTGATGGGCACTCGCACGGGCGCGTTCGATCGTTCTAATAAGACTGTCGTGATCAGCGCTGAGATCAGTTGCTAAACGTAAAAAATCAGGATGCTCTGTTGGATCAAAAATCATACGGAAGCCCTCATTAATGCCCACAATAATTTGGGGGTAATCTCTATACCAAAATGGTTAAGCTCGGCCTCTATATTTGCAATGCGAGGAATATCGCTATGGCTAGCTGGGGCTTCGGCGGATATAGCCTGATTAAGCGCTATGACAAGATGTGCGTCATGTGTCGCTGATTCGGTGACAGGGCCATGGCTAAGCGTGGTTAGTAATTCGTCAAGGAGTTGGGCGGTATGTGCTCGGCGGCTTTTGTAGTGGGCGGGTCTGTGGCCTTTGTCGAATAAAAATGCTCTGCTGAGCAGCCTGCATAAAGTATCTTCGTCATAGCCTACGCTTTCAAACTCAGTCACGAGCCCGGCATAGTCGTGTTTTTGGATATGTTCAATGAACCGGTTTGCGCCTTCATTATTAATCCCAAGGTATAGCGCGCATAGTGCCGAGGTTACAAGCGGATGCGCTTGACAGTCTCCTGCAGTGTTGCACACAGGTGGAATGTCATAGGTGAGGGGCTGATACTTCATACTATCTGCTCTCCGATAAAAGTTACGTTGTGAGTTGCTTGTACAGGGTCAATGACATGGTTATCGAGCCAAGACTCCCACTTTTTGGCTGCAATCATTTTTTCAGGCCAGTAATCATAAACGTCATAAGTGGTGCTGCTAACGTCGCTGAATGTGTGGTTTTGCAGCCTGTCGCGCATTTCTTTGCTGATGCCAGCTTTGCCCATTAGAGTTTTGCAAGTCCTTCTAACGTCACGTGCTGTGAAATGCTCTAGGTTAGGCAGTGCATCTCGAAGCCGCTTAACCTGGTTAGATAGCACGCTTGCACGAGCGTAAGCGTCACTGATTGGAGCATTAGAGCGGGATGGAAAAAGCGATTCATCTGAACGCCTGCCAGAAATTAAGGCAGTCACTTCGGTCAGAGCAAACTTGTTTAGGGGTACGATGATTGGATTTCCAGATTTGGTGTCATCGACGTGCAAGCTCGCATCTTCTACGTTGACAGTAGCGCAATTAAGTCTCAGCAACTCTACAGGATGTAGTCCCGTGCAAACTAAGAGTCGTAAGAGGCTAGAGTATGTTGAGTTCATTACCTCTGGTGCTGTGTGCCAGACCTTGCCAAGGTCTGCAGCGTTAAGGTTTCGATTTAATATCCGCTCAAATGACTTCGTTCGAGATATTCTGGTCACGGGGTTCTTTTCAATATCGAAGCGCAATGTTTGTCCCTGACGTAGAGCAGGCGAGTGATCAAAGTGCAGTCCAACATTGAATGCCGCATGAAGGTCGCCGCGAGTTCGATTTGTGTGAGTAGTGACGCCTTTTTCTAACATTGCGCTAATAATGTTGCTTATGTCGTCGGCGGTTACAGAATTTGCTCGCTTTTGAGCCAAGGATGGGTGGGAATTAAGGACGTACAGGGCTAGCGCCTTCTCGACCTTTGATGCGCTTTTCGCCCCCTCTGAGCGCATCTTAGCGACGTATACTGCGCACAACTGCTCAAGTGTTCCAAGGCTATTCATGCGAACTTCCTCGGCTTGCCGTGCATCTTCGTCTTTTTTGCGCTGAACTTTCTCGCGTTCTCTGTGGAGCTTGAGGTCGTCTACTTCAGTTGTTAGTTTGCTGATTGTGCGGGCAAGCTTCCTTGCTGTCACTAGGTCAATGTCTGGGTATGAACCTAAACGCTCGCTGGTTGACGTAGCGTCTTTCTGGATTCTGAAATACCAAACGCGCTTGTTTCCTTTGGCTCTTTTGCGGTGCCATAACAGGAGTGATCCTCCATGGTCGCTTGGTTCACTAACTCTCTTACCAGCAGCTAGTCCTTTACATTGAGCGTCGGTCAGTTGAGCCATGTGCACCTCATGTGTTATTTTCTGTCGCTGATCTGTCGCTTATTAAGCTAGTTTAGTATAGCTTAGATTGGTTTGGTTTGATAGGTTAGGTGAGATTGTTTAGTATGCTTTAAGGTATTGTTGTCTATATTAAAATCAATATAAACAACAAGTTATGGTACGTTTTGGTTGGCTTTAGTTGGGTTTCGCTTGGTGTGTTAAATGAGCGAAAATAAAATGACCAATAGATTCCGATCCTGTTGGTCGGGGGTTCGACTCCCTCCTGGCGCGCCATACAAACCAAGCACTTACAGATTTTATGATTTATCGTCTTCGGTAAATCTTGTA
>Ga0308021_10000027_pt1 | contig 65964 bp, 71 predicted proteins | sample Neamet351_FD_201296 | JGI IMG/M metagenome (GOLD analysis project Ga0308021, IMG submission 201296) | Marine microbial communities from water near the shore, Antarctic Ocean - #351 | ecosystem: Environmental > Aquatic > Marine > Unclassified | place: Southern Ocean | collected 2014-10-02
TTAATAAAAGGAGGAGGCGTTAGCCTCCGTCCTTATTATACTATACGAGCTGTTAAGGCACGCATACCATTACTCCCAAGGAATCCTGCCATCTCGGCAAGCTCCTCATTGAAGTCCTCAATACTTGTGAATCCAAATAACTGACACGGATTGTCTCCGTATGAGTCATCAAGTCCACAAATCTCCATAGTGATTGGGTACATTATGCGTGTAGCATCAACGTAGTCAACCATATCCACTAAGGGTATGTATCTCATCTCCATAACTACCATTACCCTTAGATGGGCGCAGCCGTAGTCTCCTGCTTGTTATACTAATTAAGTGAAGTAGGAGACGATAGTCTCTAAGGTTTGGGACACACAAAGGGTAGGGTATAAAAAGTTTCCTTTACAACGGGGTTGTTAGCGTAATACCTCCCCTTTCATATACCTATAAATTATTTAAAATATTATAAATTTAATTTAGTTAACTTTGTAATTCACTTAAACATATATGGTTATGCCAAAGAAGACCAAACCACCAGTAAAGAAGAGTCAATCAAAGCTTATGACTAAGGCTGCTGCAGAAGATAGAAGTTTAATGCAGTCTGATAAGAAGCGTTCTGGGACTCTTAAGAGACCTAAAGAGGCTACTGTAACATTAAAGAAGAAGACAGTGTCTAGTGTAACTCCTAAGAAGAAGGTTGCAAAAGCTAAACCTGCTAAATCTAAGAAGAAGAAGTTATCTGGTACGTTAAGACCTAGCGATTACCACAATAAACCTGCTCATAAGGTTAGTTATATAGATCCTGATGGTAGTGGAGGTGGACCTGGAAAACCTGCTAAGAAGTACAAGAGTTATATGGAGTATAAGAATGGAGGAACCATTCAGCATGACTAAGTACAATAAAAGCAAATAAAATTTATTTGTATGTTTGTATAAACTAAAACGAAATTATGTTAGACAAAGACAAGCGTGTAGCTAGAAGGGCTGCAAATAAGGCGGGTAGAGCTTCTGCTGAGGGTAAGACTAAGTTAGGTAGAACAGTTGCCTGGAAAAAGACTAAGGCTGCTGCGAGAAAAGCAAAACGTAAGGGTACTACTCCAGTGGTTGCTAAGAAGAAGGTAGACACACCTAATTCAAAAGTGATGACTCAAGACTACAGTAAACCTGAAAAGAAAGTAGTTAAGCAGAAACATGCTTCACCAGGTGGTAAGTCAGGAGCTACTAAAAGAGGAACAGGTGTTACTTATCGTACTTCTTGGGATGCTAACAAGAGTGGTGTTCAGGCTAAGTATAAAGATAAGGGTGGTTACGACGCTTATAGGAAAGATGCTGTAGCATGGAATGATAAGAAAGATGCTAAGAAGGCTAAACCTAAAGCTAAAGTAGTCCCATTGAAGCTTAACAAGACTGACCCATTAAAAGGGAAAGGAGCTGGTGGTGGATCTATAACCAAAAAGGTTAAGACTCTTAAGATGAAGCATGGTGGTACAGTTAAGAAGAAGTATAGCGATGGTGGACGTATACAACACGACTAAATTGATATAAAACAATAAAGGCTCTCTTAATGGGGGCCTTTTTTGTTTACATAAAAGTGTACCTTGTGTGTAACTAAATAATTATTATCTTTGTTAAATGACTACGATGGAGCGAATTAAAACATTGCACGGTGATATAGAGGTAATGCCTAATGGAAAGATTGTAGGAACCGCTATGGTTCAGTCAGTCGATCCAGATCTAGAAGTAGATATATTATCAGACTACATCGACATGGGATTCGTAATAGAATCTAATGAGTACGTACTTTCTGGTGGAGGTATTAACATTATTATATTTAAGTACACAGATGAAGATGACCTACCAACCGAAGACATATGCGAAACGATAAATCACGGAATCTTTATAATGAATACACGATTGACCAAGTATGTACCTACTCAAGATAAATAAGAAGGGTGATCTAATTGATGACGATGGTATATACGGTATACCAGAATTTTCTGACATAATCAAGGCGAAGAACTTAGGTATGCGAGCTTTGATGTTCGTTGCTTACATGGCTGATTACGATTCCCCTTATAGACATTACACCGAGGCTGAAAGAGTGAGAGTTATCAGTAAGGATATGTTTGGCGACTATGAATGGAAAGGGTCGAAGGATAAACGAATGCCATTAGCTATTCGTAAGTACATAGAACTAGAATACGATCCGTTGGAAGCACAACTTGCAGCGTTTAACGAGAAACTTGACGAGTATACTACACTCCTAGAAAATACTAAGATTAACATAGAGAATGCAGCCGACATACAGAAGGTCATGATCGGTGTAGAAAAAATCTTAGGCACTCGACAAAAACTTTTAGATGCCATCGAGCGTCGTGGAGATAAGAAAACTATTGCTGGTAACAGAGAACTCAGTTACTTAGAGACACTTCAAAGCCAAGGTAATGCCTAATATAAAAAGTTACGCTCCTATAATTCATGGTGAAGTACCAGACTTAAGCCCAAATAGTATTGCGTTTAAGGAATTCTGGGACGAACAGATTAAAAGATGTAAAGAAGGATTCAAACCTAAAGGGATGGATCGTATTACGGGTAAGCACTATTATTATTTAAATTTCTATAAAATTTTAGGTAGTACTGGAGAAAAAGGTAACTCCCGTAAAACTCTAATCTCTCCATGGTATCGAGATATGGATAAGTTGTACTTTGACTTATTTGATAGATGCAAGAGTGAAGAGAAAGGGATGATTGTTATTAAGGCTAGGGATAAGGGGTTCTCTTACATGAACTCTGGTATCCTGGCACACGAATACACATTCTATCCATACAACCACGTAGGAGTCGCTGCGGGGCTACAAGTTACTGCTACATCATTCTTCGATAAGGTAAAAGCAGGATTAAACAATCAACAGAGTAGTTTCAGACATTCCGTACTTAAGGATGGTGATGAGATACTAAGATCTGGTTATAAGATAAAAGATAAAGAAGGTAAGTGGGGAACAGGAGGATTTCAGTCTGTTATACACTGCCGTACAATGAGTAACCCTGAAGTATATAAAGGTGAACGTTTAGCAGTAATGGTATTCGAGGAAGCTGGTGAGTTCAAGGAGTTACTTAATGCTTACATGTCTTCTAAAGCTTGTTTCATGGATGGGGATGACCAATATGGTGTACCTATCATTGGTGGAACGGGTGGAGATATTGAAGCAGCATCTAAAGATTTTATGGACATGTATTATAATGCAGAGGCTTATAACCTTATACCTCTGTTTATACCAGCATCTATGTGTTACCATGGCTTCTTTGACAAGGCTACTGGAATATCTGACGACGAAGGTGCGACAAAAGCCCTCATGCTACGGCGAGAGCAACTTAGAGCCGCAGGAAACCAGAAAGGTTTCAATCTTGAACTTCAGAATTATCCATTATCCGTCGAAGAAGCTTTCTTACAAACTAAGAACTCTAAGTTTAACGTTGCGAACATAAACGCACAGAGAAGTGAGATACTTAGTAATGAATCATTACAAGGTCAGATACAAGTAGGTGATCTTGACTGGGACGATTCTGGATATGGAGTTAAGTTTACGCTTAACAAACATGGAGCGTATAAAATACTAGCTCACCCTCGCACGGACCTTAAAGGATTAGACATCGGAGGTATTGATAGTTATGATCAAGATGAATCAACTACAGACTCTTTAGGTAGTGCGCTGATTTACAGACGTTTCTATAATACGGATATTGCAAGTGACTACGTCATAGCAGATTACACCGAAAGACCTAAGACTGCAGAAGAGTTTTGGGATGGTTGTTTAAAACTTGCTGTATATTATGAGGCTTCTATGTTAGTGGAATATACCAGGATAGGTATTATTGGTTACTTCCAAAGAGAAGGGATGACTAAGTACTTAAAAGAAAGACCCGCAACAGCTCACTCCCCTAAGACTAAAAACAAAAACAAGTATGGTATTCAAATGAATAAGCATACTAAGGCTGTTATGGAGCAATTTATGAACAAATACATAGAAGAAGACTGTGAGGATATTTGGTTTATAGAATTATTAGACGAGCTGGCTAACTATGGGTTGAGAAACACGGATAGGGCTATAGCCTTCGGTTTGTGCTTGATTCATGATATAGATTTATACGATAAAGCAGTGAACAAAGACGTGAGTAAAAATGAATCGTTAGGTTTCGTATATTACAAGCGCGTAAATGGACGTTTAATCCCATATAAAAACTAAGAAAAACGATGAGTGGTTTCCCTAAACAATTCATACCCGATAGCGAGAAAACGCAAGAGTGGTGTGAGAAGAACATAAATGCTGTAACTAAATTTCTAGAAAACTCTAGCGGTGAAGGTCTTTCTATGTCAGATAAAGACACGCTTAACTACAAGACATATAACGGAGATTTAGAGTATGAGGACTACTCTTATATAACAGAGCAGTACAATCTTCCTTCTCCAGCTACTATGGCTAACTATCCTATCACTAGGAATAAGATTGACATACTAACCAATGAGGATTTAGAGAGACCTTTAGATAAAAACGTCTCAGCTATAAACCTAGAAGCTGCTCTTCGTAGAGAAAAGTTTAAGGTTTCTATTATAGCTAATAAATTACTTGCTGAAATAAATTCAGAAGTAGAGGGTCAGTTTGGTATGGAATTAGAGATGGATAACAAGGACTTTCCGATTCCTGATGACATCGACCTATTCATGCGTTACGAATATAAAGAGGTTATTGAAGAATGTGTAAACGACGGACTTGACTATATAGTTGAGAAACAGAGACTTAAGGGTTTATTTAAAGAAGGTTTTAGGGATCTATTAATTTCAGCAAAAGAATTCTACAGAATATACATCAAAGATGGTGACCCACATGTTCGTAGAGTTGATCCTAGAAACTTTATATACGACAAATCTATATCTACAGATTTCTTAGACGATGCTCAATGGGCTGGTGAAGAGAGATGGCTTTCTGTAAATGAAGTACTTGATGAGTATAGAGATGAGTTAGATGAGGACGACGTTAGACAACTTGAGGATATGCGTCAAGCAACTACTGACGACTTAAGTAGATTTAATAGTAGTATTGATTGGGTTGATATAGACGATAACAAATCTTCTAAGATTAGAGTGTTATCCGCTGAATGGAAATCCATCAAAGGAATAAACTTTAAGGTCTCAGAAAATAAACACGACCCAGCCAATCCTTTTAAGAAGATGGTTAAGGATGGTTATAAGCCTAGAAAAAACGAAAAAGTTGAAACTAGATTCGTAGATGATATTTGGGAAGGTACTTGTATTGGAGGTAAGGTTTACGTTCAATGTCGTAGAAGACCTAATCAAGTTAGATCTGTAGATGATGCAGGTTCTACTCCATTATCTTACGTAGGTGTAGTTTACAATCATACTACTGGTAAACCAACCAGTCTAGTTGACTTATTGAAGCATATACAAATGCTTTATAATATTACTATGTACCATATTGAACTTACCATGGCTCGTGCTGGTGGTAAAGCTGTAGTATATGATGTTGCACAAATGCCTACCAATCTTGGCATGGACATGCAAGAAGTTATGTACCACATCAAGAACGATGGTATAATCCCTATAAACTCTAAAGACGAAGAGGGTGAAGCTCACTCTTTTAATCAGTTCGGTCAAGTTGACTTTACCTTATCCGCTTCTGTTCAGCAGTTGATAAACTTAAAGGTTATGCTTGAGCAGACTGCAGGTCAAATATCTGGAGTATCTCCTCAACGAGAAGGTGCTGTAGGTCAATATGAATACGTTGGGAATGTGCAACGTTCTGTTGTGCAATCATCCTTATCTACCAAAGGATGGTTCTATGTCCATGGCGAGGTTAAAAAGCGTGTACTGGAGCGAGTAGCTAACCTTATGAAGGTTGCTTGGGCTGGTGGAAAGAAAGCTGCATTCATATTAGGCGATCAAGGGTATAGATTCCTTGAAGTTCTTCCTGACGTTGCTTTGAATGACTACGGTATATTCATTGGTGATTCTGGTAAAGACGATGCTCTTAAACAAGTTGTTCAACAGATGTCTCAATCTGCTTTACAGTCAGGTACTATTAGTTTACTAGATACTATTAAAGTTCTTAAGGCTGATACAATGACTGAAGCTCAACATGTCCTTGAACAAGGAATGGAGGCTATGCAGAAACAACAAGCCGAGATGCAACAACAGCAACAGCAAATGCAACAAGCTGAGGCTGAAGGCAAACAAGCTGAGATGGAAGGTAAGATGAATCTTATGCAAATGGAGATTGATGGGAAGATTAAAGTTGCTGAGATAGCTGCAGAAGCTAGAGTAACATCTCAAGAGATAGCTTCAGATGCTGATAGAGACATAGAGGATGTTAGAGAGAAAAACAAAGTTTCTTTAGAGACTGTTAAGGCAGATCATAGTTCTCAACAAGCTAAAGATAAGGCTGTAACGGACAAAGAAATAGCGTCAGTAAAAGGTACGGTTAAAAAGTAATATATTTGTAGCGGGAAATAAAAGCAAACATTATGGCAAACGAAGGAAGTAGTATTATCGATGAGGTTGAAAACACCTCTACCGAATCACAAGAAGTTGGAACGTCAGCATTTGACGCTTCCGCTTTTATGGATGGTGCGGAGATAGCAAAAGAAGAAGTAGAAGTAGAAGAAACCTCTAAGGAGGTAGTTTCAGAAACAACCAATACAGATGATGACTCATCTGAGGACGTTGAAGAAGATGATGGATTCTCTTGGGATCAGATCGAAACAGCTAAAGAAGAGGAACCTGAAGAGGAGACTCCTGAAGCTGTAGTAGAAGATGATAACTGGGATGAAGCTAACGCTGAAACTGAAGCAGAAACTACTGACATCGATTGGGGTGAGATAGGAACTGAAATAGGTATTGAAGCTGCGACGAGAGAAGAGCTTATAGCTAAAGTAAAGGAAGCTGTCAAGCCTGCTGTAAATGATAACGATGTTATCACAAACCTTAAAGGGTTTCTAGAAATGACCGACAAGGATTTAGTTATCGCTGATATGCGAGCAGCTAAATACGAGAAGGAATACATTGAAGATACTGTAGATAGGTTAGAAGACTCTGGGTTGATGAAAAGAGAAGCTACGATGATTCGTCAGCAACTTAATAAGCACGTTCATTCTGAACAAGACAGAATAAGAACTGAAAACAAAGAGACTAAAGACAAAGAAACTAATGAAGCTGCTCAGTCTAAGAAAGACTTACAGAAGTTCATAAAAGGTAAGGACGACTTCTTCGGAGGTAAGGTCACTACTTTAGAAAAGAAGACATTATATAACTACATCACAAAAGGTGATTTCGCTGGAGATATATTTAAATCTCATGCCAATGTTGCGGAGGCTGCATTTCTTTGGCGAAACAAGGATAAGATTTTCAAAATGGTTCGTTCGCAAGGCGTTGAACAAGGGAAATCTAAAGTTCTTGACTCTATTACATCACCTAGTAGTGGAAACAGAAGCTCTAAAAGCTTTAAGTCCTCAGATAAAGGATTTAATCCTAATAAGTTTATGTCGTAGTGATATGATGAATTAATTAACTAATTTTTAACTAAAACACTCAGAAAAAATGAGAGTATACAACGCTAAATACGATGCAGAGTACAACACTGTAGACAATTCTCTAACGGCTAACTTATTAAAGTACCCAGAGATTGCAAAAAAAGTAATCGAGCTTTATCCTCGATACACAACAACTTACCTATTAGAGAAGTTAGGCTTCGGTGCTGGTGAAAAAGTACTAGGAGACAACTCTTTTGAATGGAAGTCTATGGCTCGCTATAGAAGTAAGCAATTACTTGAGACTGCTGTAGATAACAGTAGTACAAATGTAGCTGTTGGTGATTCTGATACTGCTATCGAAATTACAGATACAGCAACTTCACCTTGTATGATTAACGCTAACGATATTATTCGTTTGTCTGATGGTTCTCAATACCATGTAACAGAGGTAGGTGCTTTAGCTTCAGCTAAAAGAGTTCTTACTACTAGAGCTTTAACTGTTTCTACTGCTTCATTATCTGCTGATTCTGTTGTTGCTGTAATTGGTAACGCATTTGCTGAAGGTTCTTTAGGTGGTACAGTTGGTGAAGGATATGCTTATCCTGAAACACGTAAGAACTGGTTAACAATTTCTCGTAAGAAATTAGTTATCGATGCTCGTGACTTAACTGATGTTACTTGGGTAGAACACAATGGACACCGTCTATGGTTCTTTACTAAGGAACAACAAACTGAAGCTCAATTCATGTATGACTTAGAAGTTATGCGTTGGTTCGGTAAAGCTTCTGTTGCTCAATACACTGCCTCTTCTGTAGGTTCTAACGCTTCTTCTATTGATCCTTCTGTGCCTATTATTGGTGATGGTTTGTTAGCTCAAATCTCTTCATCTAACGTAATGACTTACGAAGAAGATGCAGATTTAACTGAAGATGCATTAGTAGAGTTTATTGGTCAGTTGTCGTTGAACGCTCAAAATGTTACTGGTAACGAATACGTAGTATTCACAGGAACACAAGGGAAGATTCAATTCCACAAAGCAATGAAGGATTTATTATTCTCTTCTGGAACAAACGCTTCTTCTGTATTGGTTGATAAAGCTGGTCAAGATGTGGCGGTTGGTGCTAACTTTAGTACTTACACATGCTTAGGTAATAAGATTACTTTAGCTCACTGTCCAGTATTTGATGATCCGAATATTGCTGCTGCTCCAGGTTATTCTGCAGGTTCTGAGATTGTATCTGCAGGCGGAGGATTCCGTGGTGCTAACTTATCAGGTCTTATGGTATTCTTAGATATGGGTGTAAACCAAGGTGTTGCAAACATTGAATTGATTGCTAAAGGTGCTGAGGGAATGAACCGTAACTGGGTTAAGAAATATGTACCAGGAATGATTAATCCTTACGACTCTAAGTCTATGCTTGCCGCTTCTGGTGATGATAGATTTGAATGTCACTGGTTAACTCAATCAGGTATCATTGTTCGTAATCCACTTTCTTGTGGTATTTTCAAACCAACTGGATTGGTAATATAATTTATATGCGCCCCTTCGGGGGCGTATTTAACCTTTAAATAAAAAAGAAATGGCTGACGTAGTAGACGGCAATAGAGAATACTCAATCGGTAGAAGTGGAAACTACTTAACCCGAAGGTGTAAAACATTGCTAAATATAATTGAACCATCATTAGTTAGTAATGCTATAGTATTAACAGAAGAAATGACGGGTGCTATGGTATTCTTACCAGACTCTTCGGCTGATACTGATGTTATTACTTTACCTCCAGACTGCTTAAACGGTACGAGTTTTACTTTTATCTTCGCAGCAGATCTAACTAGCACATACGTTATGGCTGGTACATTTGTAGGACAAATCCAAGATGGGACTGGACTTCAAGACGTAACCGCTGGAGTCTCTGTAAGCTTCTTGAAGACTGCAGTAATGGCAGGGGATAGAATTGAGTGCATCCAACTTAACGGTACTTGGTACTTGAATGGACAGTTTATTACAGCGGCAGCAATGTCTGCAGCATCGTAATAAAATTACTTAAACACACCTCTTCGGGGGTGTGTTTTTATTAAAAAGCAAACAATTAAAAGCAAGGATATGAAAAGTTACAATTTTGTAAAGTACGAGTTTCACGACTCAAAAACATTTGGATTTTACATCTTTTCCAATTACAAGAAATCAAACGGAAAGAGAGTTAAATATTTAGATATTAACGGAGAGCCTGGTATTATCAAGTGGATAGACCCTGTTGCTATGTTAGATTTAGATAATGAAGGTCATGCCTTAATGGATGAATTCTTAAAAGGTCACCCAGCAGTTAGGTCTAATGAATGGACTCGTGTAGACTTAAAAGCACAAGAGAGAAGAGAAACAACAGATACTCTAGATTCAGCAAGAGCTGTAATTCAAGCTGCTAAGATGACTGACAAGGAGGTTATTCAATTTGCTACATTAAAGCGAATGAATTTACATTCTGACTTAGACGTTTTAAGAGCTAAGATTATAACTATAGCACAGAACGGTCCTGAATCTTTCATGGAGACATTCTTTGATCCAGAGAAAGACTTAAGAGTGTTTATTGTGGATGCTGTAAGAGAAAAGAAGCTAAATTACAAGAACAGTACTTATTACTACGGTAAAGAGGCTATCGGAACCAACGAGGAACAGGTACTAGTTTGGTTAAAAGATAACAAAGATATTTTAGCTATCTTGAAGCATGAATTGAGAGGCGATAAAGAGCCTACTAAAAAAACAAGTAAAGCTTAGAAATGACTGAAGGTACAGCAAGAAATAGAGTAAGGTTAATCACCGATAGAGAGGATGTTGCGTACTTTACAGACGCTGAGATGGATGGCTTTTTAGCTATGGCTGTTGATGAGTTTGTTAGTCAATACTACACTTCATTTGAGGTTGATCAGAATTCTAGAGATAAGTTACAGAAGATTGTATTTTCTCGTACTATTTCTGTGTCTGATACATCAGCTTATTCTGTTTCTAGTTTAGTAGATGATGCAAGCACTCCAGTAGCAAATTACTCTAAGATGCTTTCTATGGTTATGTCTAATTCTCCATTTAAAAGAGTTAAGATTGTTCAGTTATCAGACTTGTCTGCATATCTAGATGATCCTTTTAATAAAGCTGACGCAAACAACCCAGTAGCATACTTATCAGGAGATAAGATATATACTAAAGGTTTATCAGCTTCAACATCAATAGATGTTAAGTATCTAAGCGATACTACCTTAATAACAGATTTAAGTAACCATACACACGAAGAAGTGTGTCAGGTTGCAGCTCGTAAGATTCTAGCGACTTTGGGAGACGTTAGATACCAGGCAATCCAATCGGAGATTGCTGAAAGACGAGTTTAAAGATGCTTTTTGCTCCCTGCTTTCTTAACCGAGGGGCGATGTAGCTTATGCTTACTTCGTCCCTCTTTTAAATTAACACAATGGCAACATTAAAAGAAATAGCGTACAACATTAAGAATTTAGTATCTGGAGGGGTTGGATCTGATGATTCGGATATAGACTTACGACAGATAAAGTTTATGATACATTATCATAGAGCTAATCTATTAATGCAGTATACTGATAACGGAAGGAAGACTTCTGACATCATATACCAAACAGACGTTTTAAGCAACAGTTCTAGTGGAGTTGAACTTAAGTCTGTTTTAGGATTTAATGAAGACAGAGCTATACGAGAAGTATCCCTAAAGGATAGTACGGCTATTGACTCAGACTACGAGATACTTCAGTTAGTTAAACATGCAGATAGGTCGTTTGTAAGTCAAGCTAGGTTTGTTAAAAAGTCTAGTAGAAAGATAGCTACTAGAGAGAATGATAAGATGTATGTTTGGGAGGGAGATTCTCTAGTTTCAGATGGAATTCTTTCAGTTAAGGCTGCTTACTCAAACCCTACAGAGGTTACTGGATTCAATGAAGAAACTTCTACTTATCCTATTCCAGAAGAATTGATTAGTGTACTAGTTAAGCAGGTAGCTGAGTTAGAGTTTACTATAATCATAGGATCTCAAGGAGCGAGACCTAACAATCAGACAGATGAGCAAACTAAATCTAAGGAAATATAAACACAAGTACACAAGTATAAAGGATATATTTCAATCTATAAAGAGGTCAGTAAGAGTTAAAAGCGAAAGAGGTAGTAGGATGTTGGAATACACAGAGTACTACTCCATCATTGAGGCGTACCTAATAGAGGTGTCTAAGGTTGTTGCTGAAGAAAGAGAGGTATATAAGCTTCCTAGGAAAATGGGAAAGCTATACGTCAAAAAAGAAAAGCACATAAGACCATTTCACGTTAGGTTAGATATGATAGAATCAGAAAGGACGGGTGTTAGAGTTTACTATAAAGTCCCCATACTAGATGACTTCTACAATAAGCTTCTTTGGGAGAGGCCTAAGAAATACAAAAAGTATAAAGCCTTACCTTTGAGTAGGCTTAAAGAGCTTATAAACGAAACTAAAGAGTACTAGAATGAAAGGTCAATTAAGGATAAGTGTAAAACAAGTCGTGTCTTCTGTTATACGTAATTTAGGTATACAGGATGCAGCAATGAGGTTTCACGACTTCGTTGAATGGGCTTTTGAAGCAGAGAGAAAGATAGGTTCATACGTAACCTTCGATAAGAAGATTGCTAAACTAGCATTCAAAGATAAGAGAGCTTTACTGCCAGATGACTTTATTAACATGATACAAGTCAAAGGCTTGGACGGTGTAAACACCTATTCTTCAGGTGGTTATATTAATGCTGACATATCAGACAAGGAATTAGATTTAGAGTACGAGGCTATATCAGTGGATGACGAAGGTTATCCTACTATAGCTTCTAGCCATGAAGACGCTGTATCTCATTATCTTATGTATAAGTATAAAGCTAAGGATTATTACAATGGTAAAATCCCTAGATATATATACAAAGACATGAAGAATGAATGGGGTAGGTTATGCGGGCAAGCTAGAGGTAATGACAATATGCCTACAAAGCAACAGTGGAATAGTATTTCTAAATACTGGAACACTCTTACTCCGACTAAGAACCAACGTAACTTATTTTAAAAGATGGCTGAGCAAAAGAAACCAAATACCTTTACTAAAGGTATGCAGGCTGATGTAGACGCAAACCTACTACTTAGCGACTCGTATAGAAAAGGCCATAACGTTAGGAATATATCTAAATCTGATAACGCTTTTACATTAAAGAATGTTGCAGGCCATCAGGTTGCTTCATCTATGTCTGTAAATACTAAGACTTACACGGTAACTCAAGCTAATTTAGACAATACTTTAATTGCAGCATCTGTAGCTGATACTTACCCTGGTTCTCTTAGGTATAGAGTGACTATAAAGGATGATAATGTGGTTCTTTATGATTACACTGATACAACTTCAGGTACTAATACACCCGCAAGACTTAAGGCTGTTGTAGATGGGGCTTCTGCTTTATTAACGGAAGCTGATGGCTTATTTATTACAGCAATAGCATCCGCTAGTAGTCTTATTATTTTAGTGACTTCTACGGACATTCTTACATTAAAGAAAATAGAAATTAGAGCTTTAACTGAAGGAGCTAGTAGTGATGATTATTACGACATGGTTATTGCTCCTGTCGATACTGCAGACTCTCACTCTATAGTGGGGATGACTTCATTCAGTAATTACATATGCTTGCTAACTATTAGTGGTTCCACTAATTACGTATGGAAAGCTGTGGTTGGTGCTGATGGATCATTTACTGGGGCTAAGCTCATACTTATTGGTAATTTCGGGTTTTTAGCTGGAAGAATTATTAAGATAGAATCTTCTGAGGAGAACGAACACTACCATAGAATATACTGGATAGATGGAAACGAACCTTTAAGGTCTGTTAACTTAAAAGAATCTATGACTTACTACTTAAGTCTTTCTGCTGGGGATTTAGATGTCTTTAAAGCCTCTCCATTATCTCCAGCTGAAATTACTTCCGTTAGTGATGGAGGAGCTTTAGCCTGTGGGTCATATAGATATTGTTATAGATTAACAACTAAAGGAGGTAATAGTTCTTTAATTTCCCCTATAACTAATCCAGTATCTGTATATAAAACAGCAAAGTCATCTCAATACCACGATATAGAAGGTGGTGGCGAATCAGAGAGTTCTGGTAAGTATATTTCTTTTAGTGTTTCAATACCAGACGAAACTTATGAGAATATACAAGTAATAGCATTAAGAACTATTTCTACAGAAGGAGCTATTGATGCTAATATAATAATCGACTCTAAGTTATATGGATCTGTTTTTAATGGCCAACATACTGGAGCTGAAACTAAAATAGCAATACCACTTAGTCAGATTTTATCAAGCTCAATATCTTGGACTACAGGTAAGGATTTAAAAACGAAAGACAATAGGTTGTTTGTGTCTAACTTATCCAACACATCTAATTCTATAGACGCAGACTTCAGGGCTGTTTCTTATAATTCTGGTGGGGTTGCTTTTAGTACAGCTACAGATTATAATAACCCAGATTTAAGAGATCCTAATTTATACTTCTCAGGATCCGAGGGTAATAATAAATATAAGTTTTCTGACTCTAATGCTACTCATTTCGGGGCATCTTCTGTAGACTTTGCAGACCCCACTAAGAATGGTGTTAGGGTTTCATTTAGATTGAAGTCGTTTACATTAGATTCTAAAGGTATAGACGATCAAGCTGGATCAGAGAAAGAAAATAGTGGTAACGATTATTTAGCTGCTCAGTCTCCTTTTTACGGATTGGATTCTAAGACTGGAGATGATGGATTTTATGATAACTATAAGAATCCTGTATTCGCTAATAAGTACACAGGATACCAAAGGAATGAAGTTTATAGATTTGCTATATTGTTTTACGACTTATCGGGTCAAGCTACATTTTCCTATCCTATAGGTGATATTAGATTCCCTAAAGCAACTGACGCTTATAGCTCTATAGATGCGCACGGATTAGTTAACTACATACCTCTTCAATGCGTAACATCTTCACATGACCAGGTTCTTGGTCATTATAGGGGTTATATTATGCATCCTCGCTTTGAGGTTAACCTTTCAGCTGATTTAAGGTCTAAGATTTCTGGGTACTCTATAGTTAGGGCTGAGAGAGAAGATAAAGATAAAATGGTTTTATTTAATGGCTTATTAAGTAGCGTTATTAGGTACACTAATGACACTGAGAATAGGAGTATGAGAAATAAGCTTGGAGCTCACCCTGTATCTATATTTCATTCTAACACTAGTCCAGACCCTATTTATAATGACATGTTTACAATAGACTCTCCAGAATCTATAATTGGTGGTGTTGAGTATAATAATCTTAGTGGTGATAAGTTGGCTAGGTCTTATATCGCAGCAGCTTGGGAGAATGACTCTACAAGCTTTGGTGCTGGCGCTGGCTACTTTTGCCCTAAAACTTTCAGACAGAATGCTGATACCAATAAAGGTCATGCAATAAGATTCGATCCTAAAACTAATAGTCAGTATGATTCATGGTATCCTACTGCGTTTACTAAATTATTTCAAGTTCTTGACCACGAAGGTTTCGCTGCTGAAGAGAAATCAATCCATTTCGGTACAAATGTAAAGTCTTGGGGGACTATAGGACCCAACAACACAACCTCTGGTCTTACATTTAAAAACGGAGGAAGAACTAGGATAGACGATAATTCATACATAAAGCCTGTTGGGGCTGGTGGGTGGCAATCAGAAACTGGATCTACTAATGCAGCTTTTTCTTTTGCTGCTAACGATACTACATTTATAAATCTTGCAGCTGGTAATGACTTATTATTCACTGCACCAATGACTGATAATCAAGGAGCGAAACTTCTTAGTAATTCATACATATCGATAAAGCATATGGCTCAGGTATTGAGAGATGTGACGGAATCGGCATATGGAGGTGACAGCGTATCAGCATTCAAATTTACTAGATATATATCTACAGGTTCTTACGTGGGTGATGTAAGTCAAGCAACTACATCAGTAGATGTTTTTGGTGGAGATACTTATATAAATATGTTTGGTTTAAAAAAGATGCACACACCTTGGTCTGGGTATCTATCTTCTGATTCTTATATAATGCCTCACCAAGCTCTTGCAGTCCCTATAGAGTCCTCAATAAATCTAGACTTAAGGTCTGGAGTTTATTTTGGTAAGGGGGATATTCAAGCAGGATTTCAAGACGACTACTTGTATAATGATTCTTACTCTGCTACGAACAATTCTAAGCTGTTTCTAGAGAAGCCTGAAAATTTCTTAGAAATATCTAATTATGAAAACATGGTGGCGGCATCAAACTTAAAGTTAAACGGCTCTAAGTTAGACGCTTATACTAATTTTGACGCTAATGAGTTTTATGAGTTAGATAATGCATACGGCCCTATATATAATTTAATAAAGCTGAGAAATGAATTGTTTACAGTTCAATCTACTGGTGTTGCTAAATTATCTATAAACCCTAGAGTTGTTGTTTCTAATGACGATGTTGCTGCAATAACTATAGCAACAGGTACTGGTAGCGTAATAGAGAGGGCTGATTATGTCGACACTAGATATGGTAGTCAGCATTTCAATAACACTATAGCTACAAACACTTCAGCCTATTGGTATGACGACGCTAACTCGTCTTTATGTAAGCTTGTTTTCGGTCAGGGTGTTGCTGTTCAAGACTTAGGCTTGACTACGCAAAACTCTAGCCTTTTAGATGCATATAAAGATACAGTAATAGGTGATAATCCTTTATCTGGTGATGGAGTTTCTTTCCATTGGAATCAGAGACACGACGAAGTTGTTTGCTGTATACATAGCTCAACTAAGACTAGCATAGTTTACAGTGAACTTATGGATATTATAGTAGGGACTAGAGATGAATCTTCTTGCATGTCTGTGAACTTGTCAGGGGAAACTTACTCAGTTGGTTATAAGGTTTTTAACGGTTTAGATGACTCTAAAGTATATAAACATGATGGTGAGTCTGTGAATCAAAACGCCTTCTATGAGGTTGCTGGTTCTGCAGATATGGAGGTTACTTTTGTAGTAAACGAAAACGTTTATACATCTAAGGTGTTTGATAAATTGGTTCTATATTTATCTGGCAATGCTAACGCAGAGAAATTCACTACCTTTGAATTTGTAGATTCGTTAGGTAATACAATATCAAATACTGGATCTAACTTAGGTAAGATGAGAGCTGGAAAGCACATACTACCAATAAGGGACTTGACTGGAGATCCAGCAGCTACTACGAAAATGAAAGGTAACTACTTGATAGTTACAATTAAATCTAGTGCCACTGAAGAGGTTGAACTTTTCTCAGCATTAGTTCACCATAGAACTACAAATATATAGTATGTTAAACTTTGAACAAGAAAAGAGGTCTGAGCTGCAGAAGTTCTATGGCAACAGACAGATGGCTAAGTATGCTGGAGGTGGAGTCACTGACGCTATAGCTGGAAGTTCTGCTAGGCAAGATAGAAGAGCTGCAAGGCAAGACATGAGGGCTAACGAAACTTCTGGAGAGAAAGCAACTAGAAAGGGTAATCAAAACGCCATCATGGGTGCTGGATTAGGTATAGCATCTACAGCCGTAACTGAATTAGATAAGACTCCTGACAAATATGACGGAGCTGATGTTGCTGGTTCTGCTTTAAAATACGCATCTATGGGCGCTGCTCTAGGTCCTTGGGGAGCTTTAGCAGGTGCGGCAGTTGGTGCTGGAGTTGGTTTAGTAAAGAAGGGTCAAGCTGAAAAGGCAGCAGAACAAGCTGATAGACTTGAATCTACAGAGGAAGAATTAGAATCTACATCTATAGCTAAAGGAGAACGTTCTGCTATGTTTGCAGAAGGTGGTGTGGTAGATCCATACAAACCTAACAGCACAATATCTCAAGCAAAAGAACCTTGGTATGGCGATAACGATTTTCTTGATGGAGTTTCCAATAAAATGAATAGTTATATAGCTAATGGCGAAAGGACTTTAGATAACACTCAAGTAGGGTTAACTGCTTTAGGCATGGCTCCTGTTTATGGAGCTGTAGCTGATGGGGTTAATACTGCAATATCTGCAGGTAGAGCAGGATATGCTTATGCTACTGGAGATACTGAAGGAGTTAAAGAGCATTCAACTAATGCAGTCGCTAATGCTGCAATGATGATTCCTGTTGAAGGTCAAGGGTTGGCGTTAGCCAAGTTAGGACTTTCTGGTGCTAAATATGCTAAACATGTTAAAGGAGCAACTAAAATACTCCAAGCTGTTGATACCGTGAAGGACGGTGTGAATGTGGCTATGGCTACAGATACTGTTGTAAGTGGTGCTGGCGTAGCTAGTCAATTAGCAGCCAATACATCATCTACTAAAAACCCTTATAGCTTTGTATCTGGAAATAAGTTTAAGAATGGTGGCGAAACTAAAGGTAGTTATAGTCACTCTAAAAATCCTTTGACCGTTGTGGATAAGCAAGGTAAGCCTGTAGGTATGGAACTTACAGGAGGTGAAGGAGTGTTTGACAAACCTGCAATGAATCGCATAAAGAAAATGGCTATGACTGGTGATTACGCTAAGTTAGGTCAGTACGTTGAAAAAGAAATGAATACTTGGAAACATAAATAGACATGGCTGTAACTAAACCAAAAGGGGTAACCCACGGAACTTTTAACAAAAACCCTGGTAACATAAAGGGTTATCATAAAGGTGGGTCTAAAACAGACTTCACTAAATGGCTTGACAAACAAGGTATAAAATACAGCCAAGGAAGTCAGGCTAGTGATGGTGGCTATTTTATACATTTCGAGAGCGATGAAGACGGATTAAAGGCTGCTGATAACTTCTGGAATGTAACTAAGACTTGGGCTGCTTATGAGAATAAGGATGGTTCATCTATGACTGTAGAAGATGCTTTATCTAAGTATTCTAATGGAGGTTATGATAAAAAGTTTCTAAAAGGATTAGAAGCTAAGGGTATAGATATGACAGCTAGTTTAGATTCGTTAAGCGATGACGATTTAGCTATGATGTCTCACACTCAAATGCAGACAGAGGATCCTAATCAATATGCTGCTTTACAAACTCAAGGACTTATAAGTAAGTCTGGTGTTTCTTCGTATAAGACTAATCCTCCTGTGGGAGTGTCTGCTGCAAGCAAGAATACTAATGTTCCTACTCAAGCACAGTCAAACGCTTCTTCTACAGGTCAATCTCCAAGAAGCGCAGCTCAAGAAGAGGGGGCTCGCCTTGTTAAACTAAAGAATGACTTTGAGACCTCTAAAACTATAAAAACAGTTCCTTCTGAAGATAAAAAGAAAGAAATATTACTAGCTGTAACGAAGATAGGGAAAGAGCTAAATGACGAAATGAATGAATCATCATCTGTAATGTTTGATGATGACGCATTAAGAGGAGAGTTCTTAAAAAGAATATCTACAGAACTTGGATTAGATGATTTAGATCAATCGGACATAGAAGCTTTAGGTGAGGCTCGTGGTATTATTGAGCATGTTACTAATATCGCAAATGAGGAGTTAGGGCAAACGATTGGAGGTAAGAAAGGTTTATTTGAGATTGAGTCTCCAATAGAGAATGTGTTTGAAGATTCTGCTAATCTGTTAGATACAAATTTAGGAATGCTTGGTATTGCTCCAGAAGGTAGAGCAAGTCAGGTTTTACTTGAATCGTATAATGAAGATTTTTATGATAATGGTGAAAGGTTAGAAAAAGGTGGGGCAGATAGAACTATTGATGACTTAGTAAATCAAGATGAAGATTTATTAAATTTAAAGGTTTCTGAAGGGTTAACATCAGAAGAGGCTATACTAAAGATTGAAGAGCAAAGGAAAAAGCAAAAAGAAGAATCTGAATATGTAGATAAAGTTAAAGAAGGTTCGGCAACCCAAGAAGAACAAGACGCAGCTGTTACTGGTCACGAAACTAGATTAGCTGATGCTATATCTGAATATACCCCCGAAGAGGTTGTTGTAGAAGATACTATCGAAGAAGACGCAGCTACTGAATTAAAAGACAAGAGAACTCGTCAGATGGCGATGGCAGAAAAAGCTCTTACAGGGTTGAAGGCTGCTGCTGGTTTAACTTCATTATCTAAGGCGTTACAAGAACCTGATGTAAAGACTCCACAGGTTTCTAACTTAATGTTGGAAGCTTTAGGTAAGCAGAAGAAATTATCTACAATGGGATTGAATGCTGCAGAGAAAGCTAGTGCAATGCAAGGGATTAACGAAGCTTATTCTGGTGCTATCAAGAATGTTCTTGGCGCTTCAGGAGGGCAGAGAGGTTCTTTCTTAGCTAATCAAGGTGTAGCTGACGCTAACAGAGTTAAAGGTTTGTTACAGTTATCAGCTCAGGATGCTGCAATTAGAAGACAAAACGTAGGTCAATACAATCAATTAGCTTCTTCGGTTGGTCAAATGCAGTTATCTGCAGATATGTCTGCTGAACAAATGAAGCAACAAGCTATAGCACAGAATAAGCAAATGCTTGGAGGTATTGGTACTAACTTATTATCTGACGCTATTAGTGATGCAACTTATTATCTTAATCCTAACAGAGAACACATGGACGAGATGATGAAGCAATATATGGAATCCACTACAGGTAATAATGGTTATACGCCACCTACAGGGACTGATGTCATAGGAATGAATGACCCGTCAAAAACGGATAAAGAAAGAAAAGTAGAGGCAGATGCCTTGGCTGCTAAAGCTAAAGCTAACGGACAATAAAAGACAACGACATGGATTACAGTAAAGCTAATAATGTCCTATCTGGTTGGGTAGGTTCAGGAGACAGAAGAGCAAAAGCACAAGCACAACTTGGGGAAGTTATGCAACTACATCAAGCTCAGCAACAACTCAATGCAGAGAAGCAGCAGAGTGAAGAACAAATGGAGAACTATCTTGACTCTATAAAGAGTAGAGCTAGCGAACTTGCTGTAAGGAATGAGGATAGGGAAGTTATACAAGGTTTGTATGATGACCAGAAAAGTATATTTCTCTCTGAATTAGAGAAACACGGAAACGATCCATCTAGGTTTATGAACTCAGGTGGGCGTAGAGTATTAAAAGACTTCGCTTCTAGCGTGTTACAGTCTGATGAAGCTGGAAGAATCTCTGGTAACACTAAGGCTATACAAGAGTATTTTGATACGAGTGAAAGAGAAGGCGGTAAGTTTGCTAAACTTATCCCACACTCTACAAGAAGAGAGTTTCAGAACTTCATGGATGGAGACGCTGATGTGTTTAGAATGAAGCAGATAGTAGAGCTTAAAACTCCAGACAATGATGAGTATGAATTCTCTAGCAATAAAGCCGAGGCTTATTACTTTGCTGGAGATAACGCTATGCTTGCTGAGCAGAATTATATAATAGAATATGATCTACCAGTTGACGCTAAAGTTAGTAAAGAAGTTCTTATTGATTACATAGGTCAATACACAGGGACTGTTAATCCTCATTCTGCCGCACCTTCTTCAGATGGAAGTGGTTCTATGGTTGGTAAGCAATCTAAATCTTGGAGTGCTAGAATGGGTAATCAAATGAGTCACATGAATAGCGATGGAGGAGTTAGTACTGCCGTTATAGGATCAGGAAGTGAGTCTTATGCTAGAAGTTTGAGTGATTTTGATTCATTCAGTGTTAACTCTAACTCTGGATCGGCTCCAGCCAATACAGATGTGTTTGGTCATAGAGTGGATGAGGGTAGTGAGTTTATGTACGCTAAAGCAATCTTCGGAGATGAAATTGAAGAAGGCGATAACATAGAAGGTAGACAATGGAATGGTAACTGGTTTAATGAAGACGGTACTTCGTTTGATCACGGTGCTGGAGATGCTCCTGACTTAACTATTGGTGGTGTTTGGCTTGGTTATAAAGTTAAAGAAAACGGAAAAACTAGATTAGTTAGAGCTGAAGATTTAGAAGGAGAACCTAAGAACGCTGAAGTTGTTCTTATGCAGGAATTTGAAGATGACGGAATCTTTACTAGTGATTACTACTACAGAGAGATAGCTACAAAAAGAAGTGCAGCTGAAGGAATTAAACTAGGTCAACTTAAGAATGTTGATGGAAATTTAGGTAGACATACTAAAGAAGCTCAAGGGAATATACCTGGAGCTCAAAACACTCCAGCTAATAATGAATTAAGCAGTTTCCTTAATATATCTAGCGCTCCATTAAGTCAAGAGATGAACAAAATGGAACTACCTGCTGGTAGTTTGAAGGCTCGTAGTATTTTGCTATCTTTATCAAGAATTCAAAATGCTGAAGTAGGAACGTTGTCTGAGTTTATAAATACAAGGAACACTCCAATACTTCAACAAGCTTTAATGTCGGGTAACACTAACATGTTCTTCGATAGGTATACAGAGATCATGATAGAGCAAGGTAAGACGAAAGAAGAAGCTAGTAAAGAAGCAACATTAATTTTTAGAGAAAGTGAAAACATTCTCTCAACACTTAATAGATAGTTATGTCAAACGGTTTAGGTAACGGAGTAAATGCACCAGGAGAAGATATTGAAAACTACGATTCTTCTTTAGATAGTTCAGCAAGTCAACCAGATATACAATCTAACTTAGAGGTTCCTCAACAGAGGAGCTCTTTTAGTTTAGCGAACATCAACCAACAACAAGCTCCAATGGAGCAGATGGATGCTTGGGGTGGTGCTGTAGATTTAGCTGAACAACAACAAAACCTTCCTGATATACCAGAAGTTGGTACTCCAGGTATAGATTACGACATGGGTCATGTTGAGACTATAGGTAGGAGTGTTATGGCTGGGTTTGGAGATATGTTTAATAGTATGGGTGATATGGTTGACTTCTTAAGTTTTACCCCATCATCTATAGTTTCTAAGCATGTTCTTGGTATAGATACTAATAAGCCTATCTCTGATGCGTTCCATAATTTTGGTGACTACCTAGACTCTTATGGTGATACCGTTCCTGGATTAAAAGACATGAGCGAGATTACTTGGGATGATATGTCTGATCCTAAGTTTTGGGAGACTGGAGTTGCTCGTATGCTTCCGTTCGCTTTATCATTAATGATCCCTTCTACTTTGGCTGCCAAAGGAGCGCAAGCTGCTATGGGTAGTATGAACTTCCTTAAATCATCTGCGGCTATTGCTAAGGGTGCATCTTCTGTTGGTATTAGATTATCTCAAGCTGCTGCTACAGGATTAATTAAGAAAGGTATTGCTACTATCGCTGCAGGTTCTACGGCAAACATGCTTGAGGGTGCTGCGCTAGCAGGTGGAGCTATGAATCAAGCCATAGAAGAAGGTGTAGATCCTAGACTAGCTCATGCAGTTGGTCGTAGAGTCTTTGTAGATAACTTAGCTTCAATGGGTGCTGATATTGTTCAGTATGGATTGTTTACAGGTCAAGCAAAGATTGGTTCTGCTATCATGAAGACCGTTCCTGGAGCAGCAAAGACTGCTGGTTTGAAGGCTATGAAAGCTGCTGGTATTGGTCCTGTAGTTAAGCAAGCTTTTAAAGCTATAGGTATGGGTGCTGCCAATGGTATAACTGATGGTGTTGTTGAACAATTCCAAGAGGTTTATCAAGATTGGTCTGTGAACAAGAATATAGCTGAAGCTAAAGGAGAAGACTTCCCTACTTACATGGAGTTCTTTATGGCTGACGAACAGAGACCTACAAGGATTATGTCGTTCGCTACTAGTTTACTTATGTCTGGTGGTAGTAACTTCATGCAGACAGCTACAGAGAACAAGAGAAAACAAAATACAACTAATCAAGAAAACGCAGATGTACATGATCTTATAGGGGTCTTTTCAGATAAGGTAGATCAAGAAAGAACGTACAAAGTAAATAAGAAAGTATTTAAAGGTCTCGATAAGAATGGTGTTGCTATCACAGAGGATGAGGTTATTGAAATCTCTGGTGAGGATATGCAAAATGAGATTCAAGATTCTGCCGCTAGAAAGTTAGCAATGCAAGCTGTAACCAACGGACAAAAAGATTTGGTTATGGAGGCTTTAGCTATGGAGTTAGAGGATGGTAATATAACTCAAGATAGATACGATTCTTACGTTAGTACTATAGCTGAGGTTGAATCTCAGATGTCAAAATACCCTGATGGTTCATTTAATAGAATGGAGAAGGCTAATTTAGTTACTGCTGTATGGGCAAAGACTTCTGTAGATAGATCACTTAAGATAGGTGAGGACGCTAAGAATGCTGAGATTGAGAAGATAAATCTTAATAATATTTTAAGCGAGGAAAATAAGAAGTCTCAGATTGATGCTTTAAATGAGTCGTATAATGAAGGGGCTAAATCAAAACAAGCCGCAGCTGATATAATGAAGGATACGGTTAATAGTATCTATGAGTTTAGTAAGAAAAGGGTTGCTGCTGAGAAGTTTAATAAAACCGACAGACCAAAACTTAATAAACTTGCTGAAAAGGTAAACAACAACGAAGAGTTAACAAAAGAAGAGAACGAATACGTTGCTAGTAATAAAGACTTTAGTGGTCATATTAAGAAAGAGTCTTCTAGATTAAGAAGATCAGAAGCTAACAGTAAAGCTCCGAAAGGATTTGCTTATAGTGAAACTCTTGAAGATGGTACTCTTATATATGAAGAGGCTGTAGCGAAAGGAGAGCCTGGGAAGGTGTTTAAGTTTAAGGCAGACAAGACTACCGAAATAATAAACAACGACCTAGGAGATGCTTTAAATAATATAGATAAAGACATTAAGGATGGTGATGTTGTTGGTGACGCTGTTGGTGATAAAGCAGACACTAAAGACTCTAATGATAAAGACACCGACAAGGTTGATGATAAAGATAAAGTCGATGGCGACGCTAATGATAAAGCTGATGATAAGGTTGACGACAAAGACCCTACTCCTGACAAACCAAAAGTTAACGCAACGCCTAGAGCTGCCGAGGTAGCCGAGGAGGAGGGTGTTGATTTATCTAAGGTTGTTGGTACTGGGACTGGTGGAAAGATACGTGTTGGTGATGTTAGGGCTTATAAATTAAAGAACCCTAACGGTCAATCAAAGCTATTCATGAGACTTGATAGTGCTAAAGTTATGGCTGGATTAGCTCGTGACGCTGCTAAGAGAATCGCAGGGGATACTGCTTCTGATTTATTTGACATAGCGACAAAGTACTTAAATAACAGAGAGCTAAGAAGGTCTCATACTTTAGACTCAAACTCTCACATGGTTCTGTCTGACTATTACAGACGTAAGGTTGTAGATGGAGTTGTGTCTATGGGCTTCATGCCTGAGATATTTACTGCTGCTGGGGTAAGAGCTGCAGGTATGGCATCTGGTTTAGGTATATTCTTAAACACGGAACTATACAACGAGGAAGCTGTATTCCACGAGAACTTCCACATATTTAGAATGCTTTATGGACACCGTCCTGAAGTAATGGAGATGATGAAAAACATCATAGACCAGCCTATATATGAAGAAATAAAACTTAAGTATTCTAACTTATTGTTAGTACAGTCTAGCGGTGATGCTCTAAATCTTACCCTAGCGTTAAAACACGCTTCTAGATTAAATAAGGGTGTTATTACAAACATTAGAGACTTCGTAGCAAAGAACGGAGGTAGCATGGAGTCTGAGCAGACTATGAAAGATTTCTTAGCGTATGCTATGGAACAAGTAGAAGCTATCGGATATAAGGCATTAGAATCTAAAGATCAAACAGGAATTCAAGATGAAGCTCTTACTCACTTAGCTGGTAAGTATGGTGCCCTTAATCCTGATCTGTTCTTTAGCGACAAGAAGAAAGCCGACACCCATAAGGAAACTTTTGGTAAGTGGTTAGGATTTATTAAAGAGAACTCTACAATAGAAGAGTCTGAAGCTTTGTTTGAAGAAGCTACTGAAGGTCTTTATAAGAAGACTAATGATTTCTCTTTCTTTGAGAAATTCTCTAAGGTAAAAGAAATTATAGAAAATAATCAAGCTGATTACTCTGGGCTTAGTAAAAACTCCCCATCTCAGTCTAAGTATATGACTGCCGAAAGAAAGGCAATCAACGATAGTATAAGAGTTAGTTTAGATAGTAAGCTTAACGTAGCTTACGAAATGGCTGTAGCTTTCCATGATGAAATACTTGGAGAGGCTAAGAAATCTTCTGAGGATTTAGGAACTAAAGAACTTATAAAGGCTGTAAAAGAAAGAAGAATCTTTCAAGACCAAACTCAAGAGGCATTTATTTCATTCGCTAGAGCCGTCCTTTCAGAGATAGCTAAAGATCCTGCTCACGGAAAGAACTCTGAGAAGTACGATAAAACATTCAAGATATTGAATGCTAACAAGCACGGAATAATGAACACCATAAAGACTATGTTCTTGTCTGGTTTAAATGTTCAAGAACAGAAAGCTTTAAAGGGTGAGGAATCAGCAGCAAGTGAAGATGTAGAATCTGAAGACGGAGCATTCGCTGCCGTTATAGATGGTGGTAGTTTAAGATTATCTAGTAAGTTTGGGGGTATTATAAAGAACTTCCTTACTTCAGGTAGAGCTGTAAACGGAGAACTAGGAGCTACTAAGAACAACGTATTGAAGCAGATCATAATGGACATAAATTCTGTGTCTAACCCTGAAGAAATGCAAGCATTAGTAGAGGCTAGAATTGGTTTATTGAAAGGAAACCCAGATAGCTTAACATTCAACGAAGCTATAGCTGCGGAGTTCTATACATACCTAGATGAGACGCAAGATATAGTTCCAGGAGAATCTATTAAGAGTGCTTATCATGAGCTTTCTGGATTTAAGATAGATAAGCCTTTCGTGTTTGTTGTAGGTGGGTCTAAAGACTTACTATCTAACACTGACAGGAACTACCAAAAGAGAGCTCTAGACTTTATTAAGTTTGATAAGACTGACTTGATTGGAATAACTGGAGGTAAGCCTCTGTCTTTGAGTGCTATAAGGGCTCAGGTAGCAAAGAAAATTCATGTATTAAAAAGGTTTGAGAATGCTGACGTGTCTCAGTTCTCTGTAGTTGATGCTTTCAATAAGAGGATAGAATTCTCTGCAGCCTTATACGGTTTGATGTCTAAAGAAAATGTAACCAAAAGCGATGTAGCTGCGTTTATTAAAAGACACATACTACCTGAAGGTACTGGTGTTGATGTGTCTTTAAATGAGATTGAAGCTCTTATGATTTTTGATGAGGTTTCTGGACAGAGTTTAAGCATTGGAGCTTACTTTAGTCAAGAGCGTATCAGTGAAATGTTCTACGACTCTTTATCTTTAAGGACTAGTAGGAATAAGGATAACAAAGTGGAGTTTGGTTATGAGGCAGCTCAAGATATTATTATAGGAGAGGTTATTAATCCTATGAAAAAGATCACAGGAGACCTTGATAAAAGCGTTGTTAGAGAATTAATAAAAAGATGGAAAGCTTCTCACGATTCAACAGAATCAGTTAGAGGTTCTATAAGTGTGTATAAAACATCACACGAAAACAAGGGTAGTATTATAGAAGGGGTAGCTGGTAGTATGGATAACATGCAAGGTGTTAATGACATCTTTAAAGCTGTTGTTACTTCTTACATAGTTTCATCTCAACAGAACCCTGCTGGACAGGTTAGAATGCCTGAAGGCGATCAAGTGTCTGTACTCGTAAAGAAGTCGGCTCTTGATTACAATGTAGAGTCGTTAGAGAAATTAAAGAAGGATGACCTTCCAAGATTTAAAAAGCTTTATGGAACTAACCGATATGCCCTTAAAATGGCGGAAGGTAATTGGAAGCTTAATTATAACATACTTGCTGGATTCGATGGAGAGAATTCTATAGATTCAAAGAACATGACAGGAACTCAGGTAATGTATTCTGACCTTAGAATGATTCTTTCAGCTTTAGAAACTGGTTCAGATTCTTACAAGCAAAATATAGGAGATCACTCTGATAAAACAAGAAGATATTACGCTGATGTAGACGCTCTAGGAGCTAGTATTTCTTTTAATGAGTTCTTAGGAAAGACAGACCATAACGATGTTACTGTCGAATCATTAGAGGAATATGTTAAGGATTACGCTCCAGGTCTTTATAAAGAACTTGAAGCTATAAAATCTAAGCAAGTTGCGGAGATGAAGTCTCTAATCAACAAACATAATGATGGTGTTGATAATTTCGATCTTCATTTAGTTATGTCCCCTAGCGTTATCAAGAGTCTTAGAGATTCTGGGAAGGATATAAAGACTACAGACAACGAAGGAGCTGTAGAAGAAGGTGAAGGTGAATTAGATTTAGCTGGAGATGAAGTACTTAAAGGTTCTTTCAGTGTAGAATCTATGATGGAAGGCGCTGAAAGAACGCATGAAAAGTTAGGTTCTAATATGGCTGATGTTGTTGTTGCTGGTCTTAATTATGCAGTAAACAAGTATTACCTACAAGACCTTACGGGTGTAGTATCTCAAGACGCTTCATTTACTATGAAGAATAAGAGAGCTACATTACTGATAGCACCTCAAGTGTCTGCATTTCCAGAACACAGAATGGATGTTATTATGTTTAACGATGTAAAGTTACTAACTCTAGATGGTCTTTCTACTATAAAAACTATAGACGGAACAGTTGTAGAGGTTACTGCTGATTTACTAGATTCAGCTTCTTACGTTACGCAAGATATGGCTGACGAGATAACTAACGCATACGGGAATACCGTAGACGTAACGGGATCGTTTAAGTTTGTTGGTGCAGGGCAGAACACAGACAATGCTGCTATATCATCTTCATTCGGATCTGAACGAAGTAAGTTCTACTTTAAAGGTCATACTGTAGTATTAGATGAATCATCTATAGGAACTCCACTAGAAGGAGTGTACAAAGCCTTACTAGCAAGAGAAAGGTTATTTAAATCTAAAGGAATTAAAGCTAAGGTTATAGCCTATGCTGATTCTGGTGTTAAGAAAGGTCACATTAAGGGAATCAACTCTAAGAGTCTTGCTGAATGGGATGCCATGAAGGACGATGACGTTGCTATCAATGAGTTTCAAGATAGCTGGTCTTACGACTTGAAGAAAGATACTTACGGATATGATGGTAAATACTTCGGTGTTCAAAATGAACTAGATAAGAATGCAACTAGTGCGACTGTAGCTAAACAAGCTGTATCCGCAACTAATATATTCGCTGATCATGAGAATACTGAACTTGCTGCGATGTCTCAAGACTTCTTGTCTTTATATGCTCAAGCCTTAGACCAACAATATCAAGAAGGTTCTGGAGGTAAGACGATAGAAGAGTCTGGTTTAGAGAGCGCTAGTTCGGGATCTACATTCCCTACCATGACTAGAGCTATGAATGAATTAGCGACCTCGCTTCCATTCGTTACAGATTCTTTAAGTAAGACCGCTACAGCTAAAGTTAAGAAAGACGCTCACAGACTTAGAACTACAGGTTCTTTATCTCTTCAAATATCAGATGCCTTATATGGCTATGAGTTTGATGGAGATAATGTAATAGAGACTGACAAATCTTTAAAACCTATTAGAATAGAGAACGGTAAAGTACTTCCTGCTGAGGTTGCTATATCTAGTCACATGGCTAGTATGCTTGGCGTTACAGAGAAGGAGCTTGAAGGAGGTAAAGAAGTTTTCTTCTTTGCTACTAGAATACCAGCTTCATCTGTAGGTTCTACTATATTATTAAAGGTTGCTAGAATATCCCCAACTCAAGGTAACACTATAGCTATAAACGCTAAGATGTCTGCCATAATGGGGGCTGATTTAGATGGTGATATGCTTCACCTTAACGCTTGGACTAAGAAGCCTAAAGCTGGTTCTGTTGATGCAATCAAGAACAAGATGCTTGACAAGCTTAAGCAAATGCACGAACACCCAGAGGTGTTTAAGACATTAATTAAAGAGCTTGAATTTAAGACAGTAACTAAAGCCACCAACCTAGCCTTATATGGTAACGAGAAAGGTTCTACTGCAGTATACAATGACTTCAATGTATTTGATACTGCTGAGATGTACGAACAAACTAAGGGTAACGCTCCTATGATTGGTCTTATAGCTTCCACTTCTAATCAATTCAACTACCTAGCTCAAGGAAGTCCTTCTGTTAATTATGGAGGATTACCTTTAGTGTTAGTTAAAGGAAGAGAAGAGAAATCTGAAAGATATGATAGGTTAGATTCTAAACTATCCGAAGACGGGGGAGGTACTTACTACGCTTACGCTAACTACTTGAACCTTATCTTAGATGATGGGAAGTATGGTAACAGAGCTAAGTTTGGATTCAATAAAGGTAGTGGTGCTTCTTTTGGTTTAATGATAAAGATGGGTATTCATCCAAAGGATATTGCATTATTAATGACGAAAGGTAAGTTAGGTGAGTTACTTAGCATGGATAAGTTACAAGACTACGCTAGAGAGCAACTTGGTGTAGAGAAAAGCTTAGCTGGTCATATAAAAACTAACTTCCTAAGTAAAGGAATAGATATAGAGGCTATTATAAAAGGAGACTTAGAGTCTGCTATAGCTTTAGCTGTTGTGTTAAAGAGCATATCTAACGATATGTATAGTCTAGGTTCTTATGTTGGGCTTGATAGTAATCTACCTGAGTCTCTAGTAGAGGTTAAGGAAAGAATAAGAGCAGGTAAGAAAGCTTTAGCTAACCAACCTGAGATAGCTCAGAATGCATTCACAAACAACCCACTAATACTTAGTAAGGTTAAATTCTTATCTGACTATGCGGTGAAGTTAGCGTCTGAAGATGTTACAATATCTAACGGCTATAGTGATACTGTAGGTGAGTACATGTTACCTGTAGATGAGAATGACTTTGATTCTGTTCAGTTTACTGACGCAGCTAAATTACTTAAAGCCCTTAACTTATCTAGGGTTGCCGCAGAAATGCCTATCAGTATTCGTGATATGTTATTTGAGTCAGCGGTATCTGGAGTTTCTAAGACAGCTAATAACGTAGAGTCTAAGAACTTCCTATCTATATTAAATAAACTAGACAATCAAGATTCTTATTCTGGTGTTACTCAGTTAATAGCTAACTACATCAAGAATAACGAAGACTTTGATAATAACTTATTCATACAACATTTAAGTATGAGAAACTCTACCAGGTTCTTTACAGGAGGTACTGATATTATTCAGGATTCGTCTGTTGTAGAGTTCGGAATGGATAGAGAGATGTTGTTTGAACTACAAGAGGTTGAACAGATAGAAGCTTTAGGTAAGGACTTTGAGAAGTTGCCTTCATGGCTTAAGGATTGGTTTATAGCTAATGACTTTATAGTTTCTGGTTGGGGTTCTAACGAGAAGCAGTCACTACTACCTTACATGGATAGTGCTTCTATATCGAAAGTGAATGGATACTTTAAGTCTGCGTTCTCAAACGGTAAAGATTTCATAGAACAAACAAACGAAAAAACATCTAATGGCGCTGGAGTTTTAAGCATCAATGAATTGATTGGTGTTGATAGTTCTTCAGGTCATGAGGAAGCTTCTTTCTCTTTAGCTAAGTTAGTTTACGCTGCTCTTCACGGAGCTAAAGGTCTTAACGCTCACGAGCAAACTCACGAAAACGTTAATTCATTTTCTACTAGCTCTCAAATGGAAAACGATACTACTCTTGTTTTTGATGAGCAATTTAGAGAGTTAGGTATGTTGTCTGTAGTTTCTAAACTATCTGACCAACATTCAGAAAACTCTAGAGATGATGTTAAGTACTTAGCTATATACGGAAACGGTATAGACATGACTCAAGGTCTTAGAGTTACATTAAGTAAAGACGCTTACCTTAACGAGAAGCTTCCTTCTGGAGTTTCTATAGATTCTTTTGATGATGAAGGTAGAGCTAAATGGGATGAGAAGTACTCTAACTACTTAAGGTCTTTGGATATAGTCAACGAGAAGTTGGATCACTTAAATGAAGCTAACATAGAAGACCACGACTACACAATGAACAGGTCTGCTTCTGATAAGAGGTTTGATTACGTATCTAATTTATTCGCCAACATACAGAATGAATTATCTTATGAGACTGTAGGATTAACTAAAGAACACTTAGATGAGTTAGCTACCACTCCACTTAGACGATATGTAGAATACAACTATGGATTACATATATCTAATAAGCAAATCAAGGATTGGGAGTTAGATCAAGGTAAGAGTTTCGTAGAAGAGATTACAATTAAAGGATTAAATAAAGATATATCTACATTGGATTTATGGATGTCTCCAGGGGATTACGGTAAGAACAAACCAACCATGGCTTACATTAATAAAGAAATGAAGATGGAGCATATGGACTTCACTAGAAACCTTCACCTTGTAACTAAGGAAATGAATAAGAGGTTAGATGCTTTATATAAAAGTAAAGCTACTGAGACTGGTTTCTTAGGAACTAAAGCTGGTCGTATATTTAATCAGTATTTCGCAGTAGGTAATAGAAAGGTGTCTGAGATACTATACGAAAACCTATTCGTAAGCGAGCACGCAACAAGAAGAAAGGTAGATACGAAAACGAACAAAGTTACTTATACAGATGCTAGTTCATTACGACTTAATCCTTTATTCTTTAAGAGCGCTAGCATCGTAGGAGATCAAAGTGTTATAGATTCAGATTCTCAAGCGTTTAAAGACTTATCCGTAGCAGAACAAGAGTACTTAAAGATGTACGTTAAGTACACTTCATTCTATAGAAACTTAATACACGCTAAGGGATTACTTAAAGGTGGCTCTGATAGAGGTACTAGTTATATTCCAGCATCTACTTCATCTAAGTTTGAAACGATGAGTAGAAGAGGTTTATTTGGATTGTACTACCAAATGCACAGAGGAGACGAAACTCTTTATGATGTAGTAATTGAGGCTGTAAATCCTTTAACTGGAGACCTTGAGAAGTTAGATTACTTTAGTTGGAAAGCTTTATATATGCACTCTCCTGAAGATGCTTTATTTACTACAGACTCAGACAACTTAAGAGTTGACTTAGGTCACGGTAATACATTGTCTGGAGCTCAAAGAATTAAAGCGTTCAGAGATATTACAGCTAAGGCTAAGAAGTTAATGACTAAAGGTAAGGATGATGGTGGTAACACTGTTAGTATATCTTCTCCTATTAATGATGTTCTAGGTAATGAGGAATTTGTAAACAGATTTACATCTCACAGATCATCAAAGGCTGGGTACTTAGCGACTCACAACCTTCACCAGTCACTTAGGTCTTACATACAAACGTTCATGTTCCAACATGGTAACGCTTACTTAGATGTTAAAGCGAATAAAATTAAGAAGCTTTCTTGGAATATAGATGATAATAAAGATGAGTTTGGTGTTGAGTCTATGACTCTTCAGGACGCTACTAAAAACAAGTTTATATTTAAAGGATTTGATAGTAAGAACCTTATGGTTGATGCTGCTATGTCTCAACTTAGGTTGAGTGGTAGCGAGAATGCTTTAAAGTATATGGACAAAGTTGTTAAGGGTGGTTTAATTAATAAGCAGAGAGGTTTGTCTTTTAGTGAGTCAAAGAACGAAGCTAGTATAATTAAGTTCTTTACTAACTGGACTATGTATATAGCTTTAGGTTTCAACTTCCCAGCAGCTGTTGGTAACGTCTTGATAGGTAAGTACAATACTTACAGAGCTCAAGGTGGTGCTGGAGTTATTACTGGAGAGAAAAGATACTTAGGTATAGGTTCTAACGGTATGTTCGACAAGAGCATTATGAAGAAATCTAGATTGATGATTGAAGAATTTGGTATCTTAACTTACCGAGCTGAAGAGATTGCTGAAGGTACTAGTGGTTCTGCCATTGATGCTTTAATTTTCTCTCCTATGGTACTTGCAGAGAACTGGATTCAACAAGCAGCATTCTTAGGCTCTTTAACTCAAGAGCAGTGGGATAGCTATGAGGTTCACGAAGGTGAGCTTATGTTTAAGGGAGACATCAAGAAAGAAGATGGTACTCTTAAATATCCTGACGCAAAGAGAGAGTCTCAGCTTTCTAAGATTGAAATAGCAAAACTAGAGAGAGATGTAATCAACCTTCAAGGTAGAGGTTACTCAGAGACTGATCAGAGATTCATTCAGATATATGCTCTTAGTAATTCATTCATGCAATTCAAGAGGTGGTTCCCTACGTTCTTAGCTGATAGATTTAAATCAGAACACATAGATGACTTAGGTACTATGAGAATAGGTTCAGTGAAAGCTGCTTCTGACTTTATTTCAGAGATGAGAGCTAATGATATTCCTGTAACGGAATGGAGAGAGCACCTTAAAGATAAGCCTAAACACCTTAAAGATGGTGTTAGTAGATTATGGAGAGGTACTAAAGGTATCGCTATGCTGTCTATGATTCTATTAGCTATCTCTCATAATAGAGACGATGATGCGCCAGAGGATGAGACTTTAAAATTAATGGAGAAACTACTTGGTGATATGCTATTAGTCTTTAACGTTCCTAAGCTTACTTACATGGCTAACATACCAGCCTTAAGTACTGCAGATAACTTAGCTAAGACAGTGTATCATCTTATCGCTCAAACTGAGTACAAACGTAAAAGTAAGTACGGAGATAAGGGAGATAAGAGATTTGTTTCTAACTTCGCTCAACTACTACCTTCTTCATCTAGATTCGTTCTAGAGGAGAATGGTAAGAAGAGTAAGAAAAGATCTATACGATAATTAATGTATATTTGTATTAAACTAAACTAAGATGGCAAGCACACTAAATACAGACGTTGCAGCAGAGGTAAATATCACAGCAAGAAGGAATGATACCTTTAAGTTGTTGTTAGAAGTTAAGGATTCATCAGGTAATACTATGGATTTAAATAACGACAACGCAGCAACAGGCCTCCCTGAATACCAAGGCAAGATGACTATAATGTCTCAAGGAGGCGAAGAGGTTCTTAGTATTTTTAGCCATACTTGGAGTGATTTAGGGGAGAGTGGTAGCTTGTATACTACAGCACACCCTAAAGATAGGGTTGCAACATCCACTGCTGCAGGGTTTTACACAGGAGCTGACAGCATAATTAAGGCTGGTATTAATCTTTCTGCTCAGACTGGTGTTGCGGGAGAGAAGGTTGTTGTTATCGTGCCTTACAACTATATGGCTTTTCAGTCTGGGGTTTATAAGTATGACTTACAGATAAGATACAACCCTACAGCAACTAATGACTTAGAATACATAACTTGGTTATACGGAACGTTTACTTTAAAAGCTGATATTACTCAATCTTAATGGCTGAAAATATAAGCATATCAATATCGCAACCTGAGTCAATGACCATTAATGGTTATCCTGACGGGTTTGCAATAATACCAACGGCAGGGCATACGACGTTCTTCAACCCCGAGCCAAGTAATAACTATGCTTTCTCGACTACGGATCCTGAAATTTTAAACGTAACTAATAGCGTTTCAAGTTTTAGTGTTGGTAGTTTTGATATATCTGGAGCTATGAACGTTACTTTAGGGACTTTACCTTATAGTACTTTAGCTTCAGAGTTAGATGGGTTTAAATATAAGTTTGATAACTTTGTTATGACTGAGAGTGATGTAGCTTTATTTTCTGTTGGTGATATAGTTTACTTTAAAGATCAAATTGATTATAATACATACAACACAAAACTTAAGAAAGCTCTAACATCTGAAATAGATGGAGCTAGGTCTGGTCTTTTGATCTTTCTAGGTTACTCTGCTAGCAACAGCCTTATGGTGATGTCTAAGGGGTACTTTGATTATGAGCAAGAAGATGACAGATGCGTTAACTGGTCTTCAGGAAGGACTATATATTTAAATGACTTAAGTAATATTGATATAACCCCTTCTAGTTTAAGTACTTACTGGGTTAAGTCTTTAGGAACATGCATACCTAACACAGCTAATAAAAACAGAATCTGGTTTGACCCCGATTCTACATACTTAAAAATAAGATAAAATGGCAAAGTACCCTAGATTATTCGGAAACGATACGGAGGAATACAACATACACGGATCTAATGGGCTCCCGTTAGCGACTGAAGATGCGGTGTTCGATGTTTATGTATATACTAACGCAGGGCTTGAGGATAACACTCAAAGAGCTAGTGCTGTAGTTGTAATAAAGAACGAGCAGATTGCTGGAACAGTAACATCACTTACGGTTAATACGATTGCCTTACACACTACTTCTAGTGGTTCTGTATCGTATACAGGTAGTAATGTATCATTAAACCCTATGATTTCTGGAGTCCCTTTTATAGGTTCTGAGGAGTCTTACGAAGGAGCTACGGGAAATAAGATAATAGCTAAAGATGCTAATAATAAACCTGGAGTTTCTGCAGATACGGATAATGGTTTAGAGGTAGGTCAAATAAAAATAGCCTCTACCTTTACTTCTGGGGTTCCTGATCCTGGTTCTGAAATATCATCAACCGATATAGACCCAGATTTAGCTGCGGGTACTTACAGATCAATCTTAGTCCATAACCCAGAGGATCTAACTATCAACCAGGGACTGGATAATCCTATACCTTCAGACTCTTACGCGTCTTTCGTTGTTGGATTCCATCCCACCGAAGACATCCCAAACAATACTACAGAGTGTTACCTAAAGATACAAACCAACGTAGGGAATATATCATACCCTTTGGTTGTTAATTCGTTTAACGAAATAATAATGGTGGCTAAAAAGGGCTCAAGCTCTTATGGTGGTACTCAAGATTTAGACCTAACTATAGGTTCTTCAATAACTTACGATGATGGTACTGTTCATTTAGGTTACCACCCTAGAACTAATAACACAACTAAACTTCAAGATGATCTTCTTGCTGACGGAATAAAGATTGTAGACATATCTCCTAACGCAACTGATGCTTCGTATAAATGGATTAATAGTGCGTCAAATGCAACATCTATAACTGGAGACGGAACCACTCTTAGCCTACCAACTAACCACACTTCAGGTAGTTTTGATCACTTCTATAATGACGCTTTCGCTTCTATAAACAACTACTACACTGACGAGACATACTTTGACACTTTAGCTCTTAGTGGAACTACTTCTGTGGCAGACGGAGCTACACTTTATAATGTAGCTGGTAACGCTCCTTTATTTCAATTCTTTGACACCGTGCACGCTGACACCTCTATAATAGATGGTACACATGGTGGTGGCTATACCACTAATTATACTTTAGGGGATTTCGCTAAAGCCTTAACGTTTAGAGTCAACTACCACTCTGTACAATACAATAACACCAGCTCTGCTAGCGCTGCCTTTCCTGATGACGGCGATGGATTTAACAGCCAATTCTTTAAGTATGCTGTAACTTATGGTGTGTATCAAAAAGTTACAATACCTAGCGGTCAGGCTTCTGGTCAGCAAAACGAAATAGACGCTTCCACTGAAGCTGTTAGTCCTTTCAATAAAAAGTACGACGTAACTAGCGCTGCTTCAGGACCTAACGGTAATATAGCTCAGACTGGAAGTCGATACGACATGTCTCACGATGTTAGGTGGAATAACTTTGCGGGGCTTGATGTTAATGGCAAGTATAGTTTAGCTGACTTTACCTTCAGTACGAACACAAACAACTTTAAATACTTAGGAACAAACACAAATAACTGTGTACCTACTAGCTTTACTATTGGGGTTACAACCTCTACTACAGGTACGTTTAATCACTTTGGTTGGAATGATCCTTCTGTTGAGTATAGAGACGTAACTATACTATCTCCATTCTTATTTACACTTACTCCATCTGTTTATTTTGGTTCTAGTTTTGTTTTGGAATTTGAAAGTGAGGTAGGTACTAGTTACTTAATGAATCCTATAACTAAGTCAGGAGGAACGGTAGAAGCTTCTTTAGTCCCTAACCCAACAGATGCAGTATGGAATTTTGCTGATGGCGCTGAATACCCAGGCCTTCATGGTGATAATAATATATCTTACAAAACAAGATTCTATCCTAGAAGTCCTTACTTAAAGATAGGTATGCTTACCGAAACTAGTAGGTTTGATCATGATAGCGCGTCTCCAGGTTACCCTTCTGGTACTGGTCTTTTATCTAACTCTGTTTCAACCACAAACGTAATTGATGTTACTACATGGTATAACGACTCAAGTCAGGTTATAAATAACACTACAGCTGCATTTGGCACAAACCAACCTTCTAATAAGATGTATAGTGGGTTTGGTGGGGTTGTGTTTGATAACAATACGTTCGCTACCAACCTACAATGCCTTATAGCTGATGCTAGCTATAATCAAAATAAGGTAGGTATAAAGGACAAGACTGGCTCTAGTATAAAAGAGTTTTTCCCTTTTAATAAAACTTTAAATTGCCCTATACCTATCAAGCATCCTAGTACTGATAAGTACACGTCGTTCCAATCTTTCCTTCCATTCAACGAAGGGGATAGTAACATATACCTACACAGTATAGACGTACTTACTGGTGCTGATGGCGTTGGTACTGATCAATTATTAGACTTCGACGTAAGTGCTGCTGCTGTTAACCTTGCAGGAACAGCCACTTATGGTTACAAGCCAGGATTTAATACAAATAACGCTAATGCTGGTTCAAGTAATGATCCTGTTCTTTCTTTCTTAGTTGAAGGTATGGATACTACATTCCAGAGTAGTGAAAGAAAGTACCACAACACATCTGGTTCGTTTACAAATGGTAATCCAGCTAAATTTTATAGAGATAATGCTGCTGGCTCAGCTTATTATCCACCTAAATTCATGCAAGGATATGATAATATTGATTCTGATATTAATGATTATTTGTATTCTGTAAATGAAACTGGAATTGAGGATGAAATGGACTGTAATAAGATAGCAAAATGGATTCCTGCTTCAGGAATTTCATGGCCTGAAGCTTCTTCTAGTGCTGCTGGAGCTGCTGCCCCTAAAGGTAACCTTCCAATCCATTTAAGAATGGAGGTCGATGCTAAAGGAACGACTATTGATTTTGGTGAATACTACACTACGCTTAAGATAAGATACTTTAAGCATGATTACTTCTCAATGAAGAAGGCTAGTGCTGTCACATCTGCTAATACTACAGCTACAGATTTCAGGATACATGAGATGAGAGTTGTTGTAAAAATGAATCTACAACCTACTCCTTTATTAGTTGTAGCAGATGCTGAAGGTCAAGAGTTTACAAGCGCTGCGGAAATAAACTTAGGTAACGTAAATATAGGTTAATGCCTTACCCTACCTCTTTCGATGTAAGTTCATCAGACCATGGAATGCCCTTCACCCTACCAGGTAAGGGCATTCGTCTGGTGGTTAAAAATAGAGGTACTCTAGGTTTTTTAACCGTTAAATCGGGAGAGTTAATTAATAGTAACTTACCTTATAATCAATCGGATCAAGACGAAGGGTCTCTGCATCTTCCGTTTTACATGTTCTCCGTAGATCAGGATTACTCCAATACTGTAAACTCTCAATACAAAGACTGGAACCTGTTCACTTACGCATCTAATGTGGCTTCATTGAATATAGATGTACAGACTTATGTTTATAATTCTTCATTTACTCATAAATTTAACCTTTCGGCTCACGAGTTAAGTGGAGAGGAGCTTGTTTTTTACGTGTATTTCTTTCCTTATTACTTAGGGGAATATAGCGCTGAGCTAAAGGTTATGTGGAATGATAACGTATCTTACGGAGATAAAGAATATACCTTAAACTTTACAGGCTCTATGCTTGGTAGGGTTTCTGAAATAGATCAGACAGAATATCCAGAGGTGGTTTTCGAGGTAGACCAAACTTATGGGGGTAACTTTTTTGAAATAGAAGGATAGATGCCAAACGCAATACTTAAAGTATCAGATTTAGATGGAGCCGACTACCCTAGTGGGTTGGATTTATCAGTTAACATGTTTTCTCAAGACATTGAAATGAGTACCTTAGAAGCTTCTCAAACCCTGTCAATACCTGCTGGTTGGAGTATTATAGGTATATATATAGATGCTCAGCTTAGTTATGCGGACAACTTCGGGACCTTTGCTTCAAGCGCTGGTATATCAACCATGCTTAGTGAGCTAAATGTAGACGGTAATTTAATTATAGCAAAGGATAATTTTGGTGCAGCCTACTTACCTGAATGGAATTTTGATGGTATTGGTGATATGGTAAATGGTCAAGGGTATCAAATAAAACTAAACAACCCTCAAACTATTACAATAACAGGTAGACCTATAACAACTTCTACTATTATATCCCTAGGTACTATTACCTCTTTTGGTATGGAGGAGTTTGACTTACTTAATGGTTGGAACATCATTACACCCCCTTATGATTTAGGTAATGGTAGTTTTGATATAGCTACTTTTTTTGAGTCTGCATTGTCGGACTTCCCAGGACCTGTAAGTGATTATGTTACCATATTTAAAGATTATCTAGGCTCTGCGTACTTACCTGAATGGAGTTTTAATGGGATAGGAAATATGTATTCTGGTCAAGCTTATCAGTTAAAAACAACTCAAGCCTTTACTTTAAATTTTAGTGGAGATTCAACTTAATTGATATGGCAAGTAAACGAGTTAAAGGATTCTTACCACGAGGAGGGTTCTCTTTCAAACAATCTAACAGTGCCTACAAAAAGCAAGGCATTAGCAACAAACGCCTAATAAATAAAACTAAGGATGACAAAGAGACTCAGGTAGTAATTGCTGCTACTGGTAGTAGCTTTAATGTTGTATTCACTAGGGGTTCTATTGAAGATTTCTTATTAGAATTAGGGGATAGCGCTTACATAAGAGAAGAGAAGGAGAAGTTAGAGATTGAACTAAAGGAGAAGTACTCAAAGAGTACTATGATTAAGAACGCTATAATCTCACCTCCATCTATTGGATTTTCGCCTTTACCTGATTTATTAAACTCTACTTTAGGTGGTGTAATTAAGCCCAATGAAGACTACGTAAAAGACTGGACTGAAGGTGTTAATTATATACTTTCCAGGATTTATATATCTTTTGAATTAAAAGACCTTTCTGGAAACTTGTTTGGATTATCATCTAAAAGACCTAGATTTATATATGAGGGTCATACTAATGATGTTGCTTCAGCTCAAATGGATGACTCTTTAATCTTAGGTAAGGATGGGTTCTACACTAATGATGAAGTTTATTTAACCTTTATAGAGTCAACTCCTATAAGCGACAGAACACATAAATGCACATATAATAGCGCTTTATTTCAAGCTACAACTGAAAGCATTTTCACTATAACAACCATTAAGTATGCAGGTAATTCTGCGTACTCTTAACTTGACTACATGATAATAACAACTAAAAATATTACTGTATCTTTGGCTTACAGCCTAGTCAATAAAGCTGTAACATCAAAACCTAAAGTTAAAGTCACGGTATCTAAAACAATTTAAAATGGCTAAAATATCTGCAGACATAGCAAAGACAGTAGACCTTACTGTACGAAGGGGTGACTCATTCTACTTAAAAATCGTCTTAACAAACGATGATGGAACTGCTTACGACATAATGGAGGTTGTAGATAATATTAACTACCAGGCTGACTTAAAGGTTTACAATAACGATGAGTTAGTTTTAGGATTTTCTTCTGCTGCTGATCAAGCTACTCCAATTATTAGTAGTTCTATTTCCGTTACAGGAAGTACAGCTACCCTTGTTGTGTCTACTTCATCTACCAATATGGGACTATACACTGGAACGTATAAATACAAACTATATGTTAGTAGTGATACTGACAGCGAGACTAACACAGTTTTAGTTGGTAAGTTTAAGGTTGTAGATATATAATGGCTAACACAGATGTAAATATATCGTTACAAGCTAAAACCAACGCTACCATAAATCTAACAACTTTAGATGGCGGTATAGTTAGTGGCGCTTCAACCGTAACTCCTTTAATCTCCTTTATAGCTACAGGTCCTCAAGGACCTTCAGGCCCTCAAGGTATTGATGGGGTTGCTGCTATTTCAGTAGGGTCTATAACATCTGACCATTTAGGTGTAGACTCTGTAGGTTCTAGCGAAATAATAGACGAATCTGTTAGATATGAAGAATTAGCTGTAGCTTCCGTTAGAGGTAATAGAATTATGCCTGGAGCTATAACAACAGTTAGGTTAGCTAATGAGTCTGTGACTCAGGTTAAGTTGGCTGACAACTCTGTAGGCGCTGCTCAAATAATAAACGGTACTATAACTCAAGAGCTATTACAAGACCTTGCTGTTCATGGAGATAAGTTAGATGACTTGTCCGTTACTGCTGGTAAATTACAGGATTTATCTATCATTACCACTAAGATTAGGGATAGAAATGTTACTGGAGCTAAGATTGTATCTAATCCAGATCTTGATGGTGAGGTTAAAGCTAATAACTTAAAACTTAAAGGCTCTTCTCCTGCTACTATTACAGGTCCAGATGCTTTCTCTTTACAATTAAAAACAAATACTACCTTAGATGTTCTAGATACTTCAGGAGTAACTAAAGCTTCTATAGATCAAAGCGGTAACTTAACTATTGAAGGTACTGTAGACGGAAGGGATGTTGCAGTTGATGGAGCGAAGCTTGATACTATATCAGCTAACGATGCTATAGATTGGACTACAGACCAGGTAGCTACAAACATACATTCAGGTAATTACACAGATACAGATACAGTATACGCACACCCTACCAACCACGCTATCTCAGTTACGACTGGACTACAAGCTGCGCTCGATTCTAAAGTAGATGACAGCCAAGTACTTACGGATGTACCTTCAGGTGCATTATTTACAGACACAGACACTGTATATACCCACCCTACAAATCATGCAATTTCTGTTACAACAGGACTTCAGGCAGCGTTGGATGGGAAAGTAGACGATAGTCAAATACTTACGGACGTTCCTAGTGGAGCCCTCTTTACAGACACCGATACAGTGTATACACACCCCGCTAATCATGCTATCTCAGTAATCACTGGGTTGCAATCTGCATTAGATGGTAAGGTTGATGACAGTCAGGTTCTTACAGACGTGCCTAGTGGTGCTTTATTCACCGATACAGACACTATATACTCTCACCCATCCAATCATGCTATTTCTGTAACTACAGGGCTACAATCAGCTCTAGACGGAAAGGTAGATGACGGGCAAGTATTAACAGATGTACCTTCGGGAGCTCTGTTTACTGATACGAATACTGTATATGACGATACGACTATACAAGCAGAGGTTGATTTAAACACAGCCAAAACTTCTAACATAGTACAGACCACTATAACAGGTAACGCTGGAACGGCTACAGCATTAACTAGTGGTAGTAAGACTATAGCTGGAACTCTAGACCTTTCAGGAGCTACTGATAAGTTTGTAATTAACAATACTGAAGTAGCTCAAGTAGCTTCTGGGGTTGTAACTATAGGTCAAACGAATAGGGTTTTAAAGCTAGACTCCTCAGAAACGCAAATACTTTCATCTACAGGGATACAATTAGGCCACGCAACTGACACTACTATTGCTAGGGTTTCAGCAGGGGTTGTATCAATAGAAGGTGTTAACATACAGAAAGAAAATGCTCACCATCACTTTATACATGCAGGTTTCTTTATGAGTTATCCATACTCAAGATACATACCCTTAAATGGTAGTTTGAATGAGCAGAATACCGCAACATCATCTCCAGAGTATGTAAACTTCACATTTCCGTATGACGGGTTTGTAAAGAAAATGATTCTTAGGACTGAGACAGATATGGGAAGTACTAACTTAAAGCTATACAAAGGAGCTAGTGGCTCTACTGTTACTACTGCATTAGGAAATCTTAGTGCTACCGTAGATGCTAACGATGCAATTACTTTTGATTTTACTTCAGTAAGTAATGCTTATAGTAAAGGCGACACCATGGCTATAAAGATAGATCCTACAGATGATCCTGACGGAGGGCAAAATATTACTATTGAATTGGTGTTTGATTTAACGACATAAGATATGAGCTTAGATACTAGAAAATTTGTAGCAATACACGACAAGACTGGAGACGCTAAAGAGAAACTTAAGGTTGAGTTTGATACAGGACACATGAGCAGGATTGCTAATGACCCTGATAAAGAACCTATGGTTGCTAGTATAATATATCAAATAGGTTTACTACAAGAAGATATAGACGAACTCCGCAGATACTTAACAGCAGAAGTTGGTGATGGAGCTAAAGGTGATGCAGGAAATGCAGGAGCTGCGGGAAGTACTGGAGCAAGAGGTGCAACAGGAGCGACAGGAAGTAAAGGATCTACAGGAAGTAGAGGAGCAGACGGTACAACACCAGACATAACAAGTCTTGATGGAGCTAGACTACCAACAAGGAAACCCTCAAGAGGTAAGCTTTGGAACGATAGAGGAATAGTTAAAATAGCATAATATGGCAACGATAAACACAGATATAGCACAAAAGATAGACATAACAGCTAGAGAGAATAATAGCTCTACTATTAACCTTACTATAGCAGACGCTGCTGGAACTGCGTTTAGCTTAGTGGGTTACAATATAACTTTCTATGTATACGATAATGATAGTGAAGTATTATTCGTTAAATCTAGCATGTCTGCTCTTGGTGGTATTGTGAATACCCTTGATGGTAACTACGTTTTAGATTCTTCGGGTAAGATAACAATGGCTATAAGCGATGAAGATAATAGTATATCTCCTGGTTCTTATAAATATAAATTAAGTATATACAAAGAGGGAGAGACTCGAACTTGGATGTACGGTAAATACAAGTTGAATGAAGATTAAAGAAGAAGACAAGGCAAAGAACGAAGAGGTTGCTAGAAAGCAATGGGATAGTTGGTTAACTAACTTAGAGGAAGGGGATCAACCAGAGGCTTGTTCTATAGACGACCCTGACTGTGAAGCTTGTGGCTCGTAAAAAAGAATTATATTTGACTATGGAAATATTTAAAAACGACAACAACTGGAATGAGAAGTCTATTGTAGGATTTATAGCTTTTGCTGTTATGTGTCTTATAATGGTAGCTGACCTTGTTACGGGTTGGCTTGGTGCTGAACTAATAGTAAACGAGTTTGTTTATCAAGCCTTCGTTTGGGTTGTCTTAGGTTGCTTCGGTATATCGGGTGTAGAGAAATTCGCAAAGAAATGAGAAAACTAATATATATACTACTACTATGTCCAGTAATTGCAAGTGCACAAATTCTAAGGTTCGCAACTTTCTACGCAAGCTTTTCAACTGGTGCTCCTTTCACGGAGAACCAACAATTTCAAGTGAATGGTGTTGCTGGTTCAGGCCAGCTGATAGAAATGACACAAGTAAGTCAACCAAACTACAACTTAAGTATTGGATTAAGAAAGGTCGCTAGGTTTGACTATCAAGTAAAGAGAGGTAACTTCTATACTGGAGCAGAGAATGAGATAAGCGACTACGCTACAATCTCTAACGCTCCTGGATTAGAGTACCTGTTTGAGTACTCCTCTATACGTAACAGGGGAATGCTATTTCGCCAGCATGAATATAAGATTAGATACATATCAGATAGATACACTGCAAAGGTTTCTTATGTAGATAATGGTCTCATTGATCTTAAATACACTCTGGGCGAGGTTAGGTTACGCAAAAGCTTTGGGAATTTAGACCTTACTTTTGGCGTAGCCCATCGTTCTCATCCCGTGTATGGACATTCTCCAATAACTGAATGGTTCTCTAAACCTGAGAATAAACACTGGTGGCAGCTAGCTAATGAGTTTGGTGCTTCTAGTAATGACTTGGAAGAGTGGACTGTAGGTGATGAAGTTATCGCTGAGTCTGATAGAGAGTTCTATACATACCATTTCGGTGACTTAGTTGATAGGTATAACGAAGAGCAACTCGACCTTTTAGGACTACAACAAGAGGTGTCTGCAGTCTTAGGCGCTGACTACTATCTATACTCTTCTAATACTTGGGTTCATTCGTGGGCTTCTGTATATCCTATACACAAAGGGTTGAGCGATTATTCTTACTCATATCCTAATAAAAATATAGAGTGGGATATTGGTTTTATTGCGGGCGCTAAAGTTAACAGACATTTTAGTATATTTGTAGAAGGCCGTCATTTAAGATACTGGGACATACTGTCTTATAAGATGCAGGTCGGAATAAACTACATTATATTTTAACGTTATGGCAAAAGAATTGAATGAAGATACTTCTGTACAGATAAGCGTAAAAGCTTTAGGAGGTTTGGCTTTTGGAATATTCTCACTAGTAGGTATGTGGTTTGTTCTTCAGGGAGATATAGCAGAAGCAAAGCTATTACCTATACCACCAGACCCAGAGGTTACCAGAATGGAGTTCGACATGAAAGATAAGCTTATACGTCAAACGATCATGACTACCCAAGAAGATGTCACCGAGATTAAGGATGACCTCAAAGCTATTAAAGCAAAGCTTTATGAAGACTAGACTCCTATATATATTACTATTATCCCCCCTCTCATTATTCGCTCAAGAGTTCGTTAACTCTAATACGTTCGACGCTAAAGTATCTAAAGGTATTGTGGTAGTTGAATTCTGGGCTGAATGGAACAAATCAAACGAAGTACCCTTCTTAGGAGAATTAAAGGACTGTGTTAGTTATAAACTAAGCATTGTTGGTAACTCTTCTATACAAAAGCAATTTAACGTTACTTCTGTGCCTACCTTGATCATATTAAATAATGGCATTGAAGAAAAGCGATTTAACTCTAACATAATGATGCAGTTAAACGCTACGAAGAAGGATGTACAATCTACCGTGGACGAAATAACATTTAATAAATTTCAGTAATGAATAAAGAAAGACTCGAAAAGTTATGCTGGTCAGTGCTTTGTATAGCCCTATTATTTTTCATCATAATAGGCATTAGTACTGCAGCTAAAGCTCAACAACAACAAGTATTTGTGGAGTGTACAACAGGAGACTATCCTGATGAGATCACCTGGCAGATACTTACATGTAACGGAGGAGTCTTATTAGAAGGTGCAGCCCCGTATTTAGGTGCTGTAGTTTTACCAGAGTACTACCAGATAAACATGATGGACTCTTATGGAGACGGATGGAACGGTGCATACTTGTATGTAGGACAAACAGAGTATGATTTCTTATCTGATGTAGATTGGATAGATTCTCTTGGTACTTGGCCTCAAGACTTTAAAGAACAACTAGTAGACGTAGGTTGTCTTACTATAGGAATAGAAGAGGTAGGTAATACAAAATTCATTCCAACACACTACTACGATATTTTAGGTAGAGAAGTAAAGCCTACAAGAGGTTTCTATATAGCAAGCGATGGCATACTAACTAGAAAGGTTTACATAGATGAGATTAAGCGATAATTTTGTACTGTCTGAGATTACTCGAAGCAATGCAGCTAAACGATTAGGTATAGATAATGGACCTAGTAAAGAACACCTACGAAGTATTCAAAGGATTGTTACTAAACTCTTACAACCTATGCGTGAAGCTCTTGGTCCTATCAGGATCAGCAGTGGTTATAGGAACCCATCAGTCAACAGGGCTATCGGTGGAAGTTCTAAAAGTCAGCACTGTAAAGGCGAGGCTTTGGATATTCAATTCTGGAAAGATGGTCAAATATCTAACAAAGAAATATACGACTGGGTATTAGCTAGTGGTATAGAGTTCGACCAAATGATTAATGAGTTTGACTTCGCTTGGATTCATATATCATTAAAGAAAGAAGACAACAGAAAACAAGTGTTGGAAGCCTACAAGGACGAAGACAACGATACTAAATATAAATACGCCGACCTATCATGAGCAAACTGTTAGACATATTAGGAGGTAATATTTTAAGTAGTGTAGGTAACATAGTAGACAACCTTACCACATCTGATGAGGAGAGACTGTCTGCTAAACAAGCTATAGAAGAAGTTCTTATGAAAGCCGAAGCACAGGCTCAACAGGAAGTCACAAAGCGATGGGAAGCTGACATGAAGTCTGACAACTGGCTTAGTAAGAATATACGACCACTGATATGCATTTTTCTAACTGCTATATTTGTGGTTGTTTCTATTTTCGACGGTAACGCTGGTGGCTTTACTATATCACCAGGCTATGTACCTATATATCAAACACTTCTTATAACTGTATATGGCGCTTACTTTGCTGGAAGAACCATAGAAAAGATAAAGAAATAATGATTGAGTACTTAATAATACATTCTACTGGTACAGAAAAAGATTACGTACCTGAGAAGAAAGAATATAATTTATCTGTATCTTGTGATATAGTACATTTCAATGGGCAGCTGTCTACTTTTATGAAAGAGTCAGAGCATCCAGCTAGCGAGGAAACCTACAAGCATATAGCTTACATAGGCGGTACACTAGATGGTAAGCCAGCGGACACTGCTACATGGAAACAATATGACACGTTAGAGATTATAGTTATGCATCATTTACTATACAATCAACGATTAAGAATAGGGACTTCGTCTGCATTCTTTGAATTAGAAAGTCCTGGAATCAATCTTAAGAGATGGTTAAAGGATATAGGTGTTAACGATAAAAACTTGATGTAATGACTATTGATATAGGTTTATATACTGGTCTTCTTTTTGGTATTAGAAGCTTTGAGCCCTCAGAGAGCCATCCCTATTGGGAGTTTCATGTTTATGTTCCTCTTTTCTATATAGCTTATATGTCTGTAAACATAAGAGAGTAATTATGGCTAGAAATACATTAGCTGGAAAGGGTAGTGGTTCAAGTCGTAGTTCTAAGTACTACGCAGCTAACCCTGAAGCAAAGAAGAAGAAGCAAGCGTATGATACAAGCTATCATGCAACCCCAGGAAGAAAGAAATACAGAGCAGCCTTAAACAAGGCAAATAAGAAAGCTAAAACTTACGGGAATAAGGATAAGAAAGACATGTCTCATAAACGGGGCGGTGGATTAATCAGTGAAGCCCAGTCTAAGAATAGAGCTAGGAACAGAAGCAAAAAGTAATGGACAATATACTAAAGAGGATTGAGAATTATCTCATTGAAAATCCTGAGAAGATGCGGTCAGGATATAGTGCTACCGCTAAGAAGTTTGACTCTGACTATGAAAGAGTTAGAGGTGTCGCTAGAAGATTACGTAAGAGATTACAAATACCAACCAACGAAGAAACAAAGAAGGAAAAGATAGAGACTCACGAGAACAAGGAATCTCTTTCCATTAATGTTACTGACTCTACCAGAGTAAGATCACTTGATGACCTATTAACGGCATGTAAAGTTGATTTAGATAAGTGGGATGTCGATTCATACGACGTAGGTACTTACGAAGTGACAGGGTTTGATGCTAAGCGAAAACCAGTTACGGTTACTATGTACCGAACTAAAGCTAAGTTTAAACTAAAACCATTCACACTCAATGTTAAACAGATTAGGGAAGACCTTAAGCAAGATATTTCTTCTTTTATTGATAATCTTCCTAGCCTTGAGCTTCCGATACATAATATTTCCAGTAACGAAGGTTTCTTACTTGAGATTGCGGCATACGACTTACACCTCAATAAATTGGGTGTTGAGGGAGATGAGTACTCTCTTGAAATTGCCAAAGGTCGTTTGCTTGCTGCTATTGATAATCTATTGTCTAGGTCTTCTGGATTTCGTATTGACAAAATACTATTTACAGTCGGTAATGACTTCTTCAATAGTGATGGAGATAGGCCATTCATGTCCACTACAAGAGGAACACCTCAACTAGGACACACAGACTCATATACTGCGTATAGATACGGTAGACTGCTTATAATGGAGGCTATCAACATACTATCTCAGTTCGCTCCTGTTCATGTTAATATTATACCAGGTAATCACGACGAAACTTCTATGCTACACTTAGGTGATGCCCTTGAAGTTTACTACGATAAATACGATAGCGTTACTGTGGATAATTCTAGACCACTAATGAAAGGATTCGTATATGGTAACTCACTGATCGTATGTGATCATGGTGATAAGACTAAAGCTAAAGACTTAGGTACTATAATCCCTGTAAGATTCAGAGATATATGGAGCTCAGTTAAGTACGTAGAGGTTCATAGAGGACATTTCCATGGTGTTAAGACTATATCTGTAGGACAAACTGAAGAAGTCAACGGAATGATCGTTAGACACCTATCTTCTATGTCTGCTACAGACCAATGGCATGATGAAAAGAATTACATAGGTAACATTAAAAGAGCTCACGCTTTCGTTTGGTCTAAGACTAATGGAATGCAATGTGAATACTACTACAATGTACCTATAAGCGAATGATAGTGAACACTACGGTGCATACTATATAGGATAAAAAAGGGGGCGCATGCCCCTTTCTTTAATTTTCATCTAATCGTTCTATCCTTCTTTTCAGAACCCTATCACTTAATTTTATTTTAAGTTTAGTTTTTATAAACCGTTGTAGGGCTTTCAAGTCTCTAGACCTGTACTTTAGTAGTAGTTGTTTTAAAGCGTCTTTCATTTTAAAATCTATCGTTAGTTAATCCTAATTTAATTAGCTCTGTAACTTTCGTTATAACTATCTTACTTCCTAATGTACCTGAATGGCTTGTTCCTAACCTACCCATAAGGTATTGATTGTACCTTGGATCGTTAAGTAACTCTATCGTGTTTCCTATACAGACTTCTTCGCTATGAGATTTCTGTGTCTTATTGTTTAAGACAACCTCCTTAGCTGCTCTCCTGTATTTCTGGTATGTATAGTCAACACGACAAAGGTACATATTCATTTTCACCTAACTATATTTGCTATTGAGCGTTTCAGCTTGGTGATGTTTCCTTTTAGTTGCATAATCTCTAACTGCTGTAACCTTAGAGCGTTATCATATAGAGACTTACTTTCCATACCTCTCTTCTGAGCTTCAAACAATTCTATATTGTTTAGTATAACCCTAAAGGCATTATCAACCTTAGTCTCTGTTGCCCCGCTCTGGTTGTAGCATTCAAACATCTTACCTCTAAGGCTATAGATAGGTGGTACTACCTTCCTGTCTACAGCTTCCTTCAGGTCTTTCACATACGGGTCGTACTCTGAATCAGAGCTAACCTTATTGATGGAATGTAATACTGTAGCGTGATCTTTCTTTATAGCTATACCTATATCAGCTAAGCTGAGTCTTGTATGCTTTCTTAAGCAATAAGCTACCAGTTGTCTGGCAAACATAGGCTGTCTACGTCTAGTCTTAGACATAATCTCTTCCTTACTGAGGCTTGTTAATTTCATTACAATACCAAAAGCTTCTTCTATTTCTTCGTTCATCTTTATACTTCTAAGAAGATAGAGTTAGCGAACTCTTTATCGAGCTCTCCAATCTTCCCCTTGATTACTTTTTCCTTTTCCTTTGCTTCTAGTCTTTCAGCCTTTGTGCTGTCCGTTCCTAGATTAGATTGTACTACTGAGTTGTCGTGTAGTAGTACATCAATTTGCTTCCGTATCAGTTTGTTCGTGTTGTATCGGAATTCTCCGTGCGTTTTCTTTGCCATAATCTCCTTCTTGATTGATTAGTGTACCCATTGAGCGTTCATTAAAATATAACCAGCAATCGAAATCTATCCCATCCTCTGTGTTAATCTTAACCATCTTCCTTTCGTACCATGTAGGGTGACTCTCTAACATATCTAACATATCCATAGACTCTTGAGACACTAGGTATATCTCACCTTTTATCTTAGAGTATGGTATATTACTAGATACATACGGTATCCCTGACTCTGTCATTAAATACTCTTCATCGGTCTCACCCTTAGATATGAATACATCATCTTCTAGTAAGGCGTGATTATGAAACCCATATTTCAGGGTTCCATAAACAAATACCAACTTATCTTGAATTTCTAAATCGTTGCCCATTATACTTCTAGTGCTTCGTTATTGTTATAGAATGTACATACCTCATCGTTGATGTATGTCTTGTAATCGTATAGTTGTCTTCTGTATGCTGACCTACCGCTATCTATGGAACTCCTACTCAACCTGTATACACCTACATTATGAGGAGCTTTAAGCTCTACCATAATAAAGTAGAAGTCTTTCTTCTGAGTACCATCTAAGTAGAATGCTCCCTGCTGGTTAGTATTCCAGGACTGTCGGAACTCTTCAAACTTCCATGGACTAGCACCCTGTCTCTCTGACGTAGTCTTTAAGTCTGCAAGCATGTCATCTTTTTCTATATCAACCTTACCTTTACATAAGACTCCAGTCTCTTCATCTTTCCAGAAGTGTATGGTCTCCGTCTTAGCCCCGTCCATAATGCTACGCACTACTGGATGGTTCATTAGGTTCTCTGCCATTATCTCGAACTTAATCTTATAGGTCTCGCATACAGGTTCTAATCCTTCAGCGTTAGCTACAAACTCTTTGTATATAGCTTGACCTATCTTAGTCCTCTTGTCTACTTTTGGCATCCATATGTACCTCTTAGAGAACTCATCTGGCTCCAAGAAATAGCAATGAAACGCAGAACCAAGGACTAAGGCAAGAGAGGAAGGGAAGATACTATTGATATAGTGCTCTAAATTATGTGCTGACCCTCCTTTAATATTCTTAAGCATACTATTAGTTACGTACTTATAGTCTGCGAAATACGATTCATCATCGTATATGTACTCATCGTTGAGTTTCTCTACCTTAATCATCTGTGTTTTCTTTTTCTAGTTTAGCTTCTTCCCTCTTTTCTTCCTGGGCTTTCTTCATCTTAGTTAGCTTCTTTAAGCTAATAGTTATATTAAACTTCTTTCTAAGCTCACGTCTAACCTTCTTGAGGTCTATGTCGTTTACAGAGAACATATCTATAAGCATGTTTATTAAGTTTGCTTGTTCTTTCTCTTCTTGTTTCATTTCCCTTTCGTTTTGTTTACTGACTTGTCGTATAGTATAAATACAACAACGAATACAGCTACTGCTGTTACAAATAATGCTTGTGTCATCTTAGTTTCTTTTTAGTTTATCTTGCTCCCAGTAGTATTCACACTCTGAGTTTCCGTCTTCGTCTACACCCTTGAATGGTGGGTTACCGAAGTACGACTGCATATATTCACTAGGTTCAACCTTAAACCTATGGCATGTTTCTTTTATAGTGCACATACCTCCTTCGCACATTGATATATCTGGCATATTATTTAGCTCTCGTTAATATATTGACGGGTTCTTTGCCTCGCCCTATTAGCAACTTATCTACTGCGATAGCTGCCTCTCTCTCTGTATCGAACTTAGTCCTACTAACTCCTCTCATGTTTACGAACCAACGCTGATCATTGCTTGTTTTAATGCTAGCAACATGTTTGTATTCGCTAGGAGCGTAATTCATTTTGTTCATCTTAGTCTTGTTTTAGTTCGTTAGGGATTTCCATCCATCTAATTATTTCTCCTTTTAATGTAGTTTCCCACATATCTAACCATTCTGTACTTGTGTAATAGCACAACTTGATGTAGCCGTTACTCATTCTACACACATAACTTCCTTCTTTTTTTGGTTGTTCCATCTTAGTCTTGTTTTAGTTGTTTAAAAATAGTATCGCCAAATAAAACACCCAAGTTGCCAATATTGAAGCTACGCACCATTCAAACAAGTTATTTTTCTTCTTCATCTTAGTCTTGTTTTAGTTGTTTAGCTTTTAGTTTAGCTAGCTTAGAATAGTAGTTAAACTTCTTTTTATCTTTTTGTTTGTAGAATTTCTTCTTACCAATCAATTCCTTAATGTCTGGCATATTAGTCTTGTTTTAGTTAGTCCATAGTTGGGAAGGAATCCCGCCCTCCCCAACGCTGACTTTCAAATCCATTTCAAGATTTCTTTAGTAACACTCACGCAGTCACCTCTCGTAATAGTCAAGGATGATGGAATCGAACCACCTTACTACTAACTGCATCTATGTATAGCCTTGTTCAGAACTTCGTGGGCATCAATAGCAGAGCCTTTTATGTAGTACCTCCTCGATAGAGGCTCACAGCTCCAACTGTGACAATCCTTGGGGTTGCCTAGCTCCGTTCACTCAAGCAGTTTAGTAGCTAGGACTTTAGTTTGCAGCGTTCAAGTGGCTTGCTCTCTTTACTATTGTCCGTACTGTCTACCATTTAAGGTAGCACCTTGTTGACGGAAGTTTCTGGGGGATACTTTTCTTGGGTGATATGTCACACCTCGATGTTCGACGCCCATTATTAATTGATATGCATTCCTTGTTACAGCCTTACCTGTAGTGTCTTTAGTAATTGGTTTAATCCTTGCCATTATATGTGCTTTCCTTTAATCTTTTGGTTATCAGGTACGATGTCTATCACCACGCCTGCAGTTTCTTTGTCTACTTCGTAGCCTGTGAAGTATGGAACGATGTTAGTTATATCATCATCTTCTATCCAGAAATTCTTAACCATAAGGTCTTGAACAGTTTGAGCTGGGTTTATGTAGTCAAACTTTCTTCTTGTGCTTCTTATAAAATAGAACGATACATGGTATGGTGGCGATAGGTCCTTAGTTAATTCCTTGAACTTAGCCTTACCTTCTCTGTATTCTGTTCTTGTATTCTTTATGTACTCTCTTGTTGTCTTACCGTTAATCAGATACTTGCCTGTCCATTGCTTGCTGTTCTTGCTAGACGAAACATTACCGTGTATATATATTCCTTTCATATTTGTGTGTTAAATATTCATTAACAGCAAGCCTCATCAAGAGACCTGCCGTTAAGAATACTATAGTTAGATACTAAAATGGAGACCCAGTTGTCTGAGCTTCCCCTCCACTCAAGGCTGTAACATGTGCTTCATGCGCTGCTCTATATGCTGCTTGATCAGCTGGAGTTAAAGCTTTATTATAGCTATCCTTCCATGTTATAGTGCGATCCATAGTTCCTGAGAACTTATAGTCTACTGAGGTACGAACGGTTGGTTCACCCGTATCCTTGTCGTTAGTCCAGTACTCTCTAGAGGCTAGACATACATTAACTTTATTACCTAAAGTTTCTTTACACGCTGTAGGGAATACATCAAAGTTCTTAGCCCCTGCGTTCTGTAAGAATCCCTTGAAGATTTCTGTACGTACTCTTGCGGCAGCTTCTGACGTTGACTCATCGATACCTTGGAATCTTAACTGTTGAATTCCTTTCTCATTGGAAACCTTAAACTCCACGTAAGGCTTACCTGTATATCCATCAATGGAATTTGAACTCTTCACCTCGTCCACTGTTACTGTGTGAACACCTGCTTGTAGGTAGTTGGTGGTTTCTTTTACTTCTGCTTTCTTTAAATCTGGAAACATAATCGTTTTCTTTTAGTGTTAATTAATTGTAATACTCTTCGCATTTCTCAATGACATACTGTAGGTCATTATCTATATGTAGCTCATCGAACATCTCCATTGGGCTCTTTGCAGAGTCCTTACCTAGAGACTGTGTTCTAAATCTGTGCTTCATTCCGTCTTCGGCTAGATGATTGTCAGTGAATAGACATAGAACGAATTCCTTCTCTACTCTCTTCTTCCATCTGTTACCATCGACAGCAACATAACGCTCTTCTACACCCTCTCCGCTGTCGTATGCAGCGTCTATAGCTATATATACAACGTACTTGTCAGTGTTCTTGCTTATGTTTAATATCCTATCGATTTCCTTGTTGTAGAATGACCACACATCAAATCCTTTGAATCTTATATCAGCCTCTCTGTATATCATTTCGATAAGAGATGTGAATGATTCAATAACGATAACATCAATCTTGTCTGAGGCTAATGCTTGCGTTAAGGTCTTGTTGAATGTAGCCAGATCGGCAACAGGTACATTCTGGAAAGCCTTAGCTCCCTTGAATGGTAGTTGTTTTCTCTCTGTGTTTATGACCGCCGTTCTTGTGGGGTCAAGGTTCCGTAGTGATGTGCTCTTTCCTGAGCCACTCTTCCCTACGACAATGATGTTTGGTTTCATTTGTCTTTGGTTTTTAACTTTAAATAATCTTCCATGTTTAGCTTGTCGTCTTTCCTCCAAGTCTCTCTCGATGAACAAACAAACTTCATAAAGCCTCTAAGCATAACCTTCTCGTCCTTAGCGAATCTCTCCTCTAAGCTCTCGAAGGTTTTACTTATAGCTAGCTTGATTGTTTTCTTTGAATAAGGTAGCTGTTCTGCTATCCTATTTACTATGTCGTCTGTAGTTTTCATTACCACAAATATAGTGAATTAACCTGAATTGTGCAAAGTTTTCAACAGCTAAAACTTCTCTTCTATCTCTACGAACTTGGTTAAGTAACCAATAAACTTCAGCCATTTGCTACCTATACCTATGTTCCTTCCCTTTGCGAATATAATCTCTGCCAGTCCTTCGGTGTTGTTACCGTTCTGGTCTTCAGTAAATCCGTAATACTCTGGTCTATAGACTAGTATAACTGCGTCTGCAGCTTGCTCTATCTCTCCTGACTCTCTAAGATTAGAGAGCATAGGTCTAGAAGCTTCATTGCGTTCCACTCCCCTAGATAGTTGCGACAGGGCTAGTATAGTAATATCCAATTCCTTGGCTATGTTCTTCAAACCCCTAGCTATTTTAGCTATCTCTTGCTCTCTAGATGTTCCCTTAGCAGGACTAGAAACCAACTGTAGATAGTCTACCATAACCAGCTTAACTTTCTTAGTTACTACATACTGACGAATACGATTCAGTAAATACCTCAACGAAGTATTAGCACATTCATCTATATACAAATCAGTACGCTCAATAACACCCGTAGAGGTATGTATCTTAGCCCATTCGTCAGCAGTTAACGTACCCTTTAAGATGTACTTGTTATCAACCTCGGACTCAGCGCTCACAAGCCTAGCCATAAGCTGATTGACAGACATCTCATAAGAGAATATAACTGTAGGATAATTCATAGCAGATGCGTTATACGCCAATGATAGTGAAAACGATGTCTTACCCATAGATGATGCACCACCAATAATAATTAAATCTTGTGGTTGCCACCCACCTGTAAACTTATCTATGTTAGCGAACCCACTAGGGATTCCTGATAAGCCTTCGGTTGCGGCATTCTTTTCAATCATCTTGATTACATCTCGTAATCTATCTGTCATCTCTACTATGCCTTCCTTAGACTCCGAGGTTATAGCGGTCATGCTAGTCTCTATCTTAGATACTGTAGAGTCAATCTCCTTACTATCTATATTCATCAAGACTTCTTCACATAATACTTTTATGTTCTTCTTCTTGTATAGGTTTGTAAGGTATTCGATGAGAGTCTCTATGTTTTGTGTGTATGCATCACCGTGTGATATACATAGACCTAGTTCATAGTCTAGTCCTTTCATTTTAAGGACACCTAACTCGGTCATACACTTAAGCATGTCGAACTTATCACCCTTCTGATACTTGTCGTCTATCCACCCGAATATAGCTATCCTGTGCACTGACGAGAACAACTCCTTCTTTAGTAGTTGGTGTTGGTCGTAGTATGAGTTTGGTTTGTTCATTAGCCACCATAGTAGCGCTCTCTCTATGTCTTCATTATCGCTCATCTCTACCCTTTATTTCTCGTTTAATAGTTAAGACATTGGGTAGGCTTATCTTCTCTAGTTCATCTGTCCATCTCTCGTTCTTTATCCATCTCTCAGGATTCTGTAGGTCGGGAACAAACTTACCTAGAGCCGTCATTCTAACACCGTAGTCTATCTGATCTTTAAGAGAGCTTATGATAACTTCATACAGTTCATCGTTAGGTTTAAGTTTCATCCACTCATATAGAGCCTTCTTCTTACCTATCTTTGTTGGCACTATATGCCAGTATGTATTAAACTTAAGCTCTTGCTTAACTCTATCGGCTGGGGTTATCTTAGTTTTATTAACACTAAACAACCTTCTAGCCTTGGGCGTAAAGCTAAGGAAATCATATTTCAACAGCAAGTATCCATCAAATTCTAACTCTGTATAGCACCTTTCTAATTGATCGTGCGTATACCCGTAGTACTCTTTTAGTACCTTGTGCCAGGTCTCGTGGTTGTCTGTATTGACATGCCAGTCTAAGACTAGGTATGATAATAAACTCATACCCAAGTCATTAGCCTCGAACTCTCCTAAGAAATCATCGCATACCTTAGTTAGTTTAACCATAGCCCGTCCTTCTTCATCTGGCTTACACTTAACTTTAAAGCTGTTGATACTATGTCTGAACCTTTACCGTTAAGGTTAAAGTCAAACCATTCATCGGTGTTAGATTCCTTAACCTTGTGTGTAAGGTAGTGAGTAACTCCATTAAATAATCCATAGTAACTAGAACCCTTCATCGCCATTTCACCTACGATACTTGCGTTTAGTTTCTCTCTCTTGTCTTTGGTTTCTTGTAGCACTCTCTTTCCGTCTACTCTTCCTACTAAGTTTAGTATCTCATCTACAAACTCTTGGCTTGGTGATGTCGTACCTAACTTCTTCATTACTACACTTAATCCTGTAGTATTACGGTGTATCAACTCATCGAGCTTGTTGTGCTCAGTGATACCCTCCATTCTTTTGGTGTGCTTAATTATGTGCTGGTTGTCTTTGTCAGCCATAAGCAATCCAAACATGTTAGAACAGCTATGTAGCTTAGTTGTAATACCAAACGCTAACCTAGCTGATCCATCGTGAGATGATACTGCATATACATATGTATCTGCCATCTCTGAACCGAAGTCTACCTGCTTGTCTATCTTGATGAAGAAGAATACTTTTCTACCTCCTCTAAACATACCGCACTTAGACTTACTCAAATCGTACCGTTCATCGCCTATCTTTTCTAATATAACATCTAGTAGGTCGTTGTTCTGTTTGACCACGTATCTATCCGTCACGCAACCTAGTGGGGTTCTCGTGTCGTTTCTTAGTGTTGTGTAGAATGGTGTGTCGTCGTATCCTTGTAGGTCTGACGCTTCTGTAAACATTTTCTGCTTACTTACGGTAAAGTTAAGCCCTCCTCTTTCGAGAAAGGCTACTTTGTTTATTTCTGTACTATTCATCTGCGTTATCTTTAACTAGTTGTATTTTATACTCCTCGTATAATGCTTCTTCTTTAAGCATGTTCTGTTCCATAGCGCTATCGCTATACAGTTCCTCTAACTCTTGGTTAGCTTGCCTAATGGCAAGGTCTTTCATGTGTCCCATGATGATTATTTTAATGTTAACTTCTTGGTTACTACTATATCCAACACCTCGTAGTTAGTTGATGAATTTACTATGTAACCTCTATCTCTTAGAGCGTCCATGATTTGATGACGATAGTTCCATAGGTCTTTGTCCCATCCTCTAGCATCGCATACAGATAGCTTAGCTGTACCGTCGTTTTCTACACGGTTAGCCATTCCATCTATAAGGTTCTGAATCTCTCCTTCTATTCTACTACTCATTAGTTACCTTTTTACGTAGTTTGATGATCGATTGTAGAAGTTCATTATCTTCTTCGGCCATGTATTCGCCTTCGTAGTTTATGTAATCTTCTGTTAACTCTTTAGTGAGTCTTTCTATCTCAGCTAAATCTTCCTTAATCTCGTCTAAGTTCTTGAGCAAAGCTCCTATCCTTAGTTCATTGAATTCTCCTAGGCTCATTTCTTTTCATTTACTTGAATACCAAATTTATCCTTAAACGCTATGTCTAATTCTAACTGCTCATCTAATGGTAGCTTATTATGCAACCATTCTATCTCACCTACAGGTGCGTCGCATTCTGTTAGCAACCACTCTGCATAGAGTTGAGAAAACTTCTTAGGTTCTGCCATGTGTTTTAAATAATGGGGCTAAATCGCCCCGTTAAATTTATCCTTCCTACTATTAACATACCTAGATACTTGACCTCCCAGATTATCTCCGAGAGCTGAATGTAATACCTCGTCTAAGGTTATACCTCCAGGTAAGTTTCTAGCTTCCCAAATTCTTCGCTGGTTATTCTCAACGAAGTTTACAAATGCCATACATATCAACGTCCAATTACGGATCTTCTCATAGTTCATGGACGCTCCATGATTTCTGAACTCAATAGTGTTATGACCATTAGCTTGGCTATACCCAACCATATTTAACCATGTATACCTCTTTGAAGGATACCTACCTAATCTGGTTTTCTTGTTGTTATCCGCATCCAATGTGCATGAAGAATAAATCAAGTCTGCTAAATGTTCTTTGTAATTCTTGAAAGTCATCTCCTTATGTTTAGTAGGGATAGGCTTACAATACGTACTACGCTTTCTAGATGGTGGCATCATTTCAAAGACCTCATCTTGAAGCATTAAGCCTAAGTGAGTAGCCATGATAGTGAACCTTCTATTAAATGTAGCTCCACCTATGTGTACATGTATACCACATTGAGAATCAATCTCGCAGTTTTCTTGTACGGTATCACAAACTTTCTTGAGCATGCTTAACCCTGAATCTCCTACAAGAACTCCAGTTACATATTCCTTACCGCTTATACTACCATCATTTACTGCAGATACATTTAAATCATTACCTTCACTAGTCGGTACATAACCTCCTGATGTCTCTACTTCAACACCGAATGTATATCTCATACCGTTAGTGTTGGTGAATGTCGTAGACATTGTACCACGATCCCTAGCATACTTAGACATCTTTTGGCCTTCGCTAGCTACAGACGAGTTATCGAACGTACTTCCTCCATTACCTTCATCCCCTCCGTTCTCGCAGTTGTCAAAGTTGTGGTTGTTTGAATGTCTATACTCTTCACATCCATCGCAATAGTATACATCATTGTTGTCTGCTGCGCAGCTATCTATATACGTTTCGTCGTCGTCTGAACAGAATATAAGGTCATCAGAGTCTTCATGTACTTGAATCATATCTCCGCTACCGTCTATAACGCTTCTAGAGACTTCTTCAGAATATCTATCTTCATTAAGAATACACCAAAAGGTGTCGTCATAATTCATAAGCTCTCCGTCGTATATACGTACTACGTCGTATTCCTCTTGAAGTAATTCAAAAGCGTCATCACGCTTAGGGCTGTTGTGTAACTCTTCCGATGAGCGTATGTCATAAACACTTAGGTCTACGACAACAGGACTGCTCATGCAAGGTTCGTATAACTCGAACTCGTCGCTTATCTCCTCCTCCTCTTCTATGAGTAATACGTCAACGCTTTCCTCTTCCTCTAATATTGAGTCGATTGTTTCTCTTGGCATAATTTCTTAATGTTTTTAAGCTTACGCTTCACAGACGCTATATCAGCGTTGTTGTTATTATTAGAACGAAGAGATAAGCCCTCTAAAGAGCTTATAACTTCATTCGTAAACTGTTCGTCTGATATGAATATCAGTAATTTCTCTAGATTATTCATAGATTTTTTCCTCTACATTGTTAACACCATAAGACTTATCATATAGCTCATCAAGCAACTTCTCTAAAGCAGTCTCTTGTGTCTCGTCTATGATTCCGTTGTACATTAAATCTTGCAGTGCTTGACACTGAATCTCTTCTGTGCTCTGTCCTATGTAGTACTCTTCCTTCTCTGTTTTAGAGACATACGATGCATTGTATTTAGCGGTTGCATAAGGGTCTTCGTTCTCATTAACGTCCCACTTATTCCATATCTCCTGCTGTTCCTTAGTCACTGTATATTCGTTAGTCTTGTAGTCTGTCCAGTTCTTAACCTTAGTACCAACCTCTTGAACATACGTGGTAGGAATATCCTTAGTGTACTCAAGCTTACCATCGTTATAGATGAATAGCTTTTCCTTTTCCACTTCCTCAATCTTACCACCATCAGGACATATATCTTGCAACCCTTCCTTCAATGAAGAGAAATAGATACCACCCTCAACCTCAAGCATATACAACGGATTGTTACGTCTGTATATATATAGCTTGTTGTCTGACTCAGTCCATACAGCGTTGATAGTACCACCATGCTCACCTAATGTTAAGTGATCATTGGTGGCTACCATCGCTTCGTAAATAGCTTTACTATCTACGTCGGGGGAATCGAAACTATACTTCTTAGCAGTGTCTTTGTAATTGGATAACACACCATTATGACACCCAATGTAGGAGCCTATAATATAAGGGTGTGTGTTCTCAGCAGTCTTTGTACCGTGAGTTGCATACCGTGTATGCCCAATCGCTAGATTTACCTCGCTTACATCAATGAATCTATTTAAAAATCCTGATGTTTCTAATGTCTTATATAATCTAGAACCTTCAGGTCCTTCTGTATATAATCCAGTTGAATGTCCACCTCTACTATCGTTATCGTTTAGTAGGTGCATTATCTTTGCAATGTTTACACTCTTGCCAGAGTATGCAGTTATACCACACATATCGTTTCTTATTTAAGTTAGTTGTCTGTTGCTGTAGAATATTCTACTAGCTGGCTGTGCTCTTCCCTCTCTTGGGGTGAGCATAATCTTGTCGTCTTCTTCTGTTACCGTGTATCGCTTTAAACTCAAGAAGAGGTACAGTTTCCCGTCCTCTATCTTGGTTGTAAGCGTCTTAGGCTTCAGTCTCAAAGACTTCAACAAGACCTTGAATCTTTCTTTGTTCATTACAAATGAATTGAATGTCATCATAACTTAGCAATGGATACTTCTCTTTAAAAGAGTTCTCATACACTGCTTTCTCGTATTCCTGTCTCAAACCTTTAATGTTATAAACAGCTCCCATAAGGATGTCTAAATCATTACACTTAATAGTAAGTGGTGTGAATTGAAAACAATCTAAATCTAAATGGTCTATTAAATCACGCTCTAACAACAACCGTAGTATATGTGTAGCGTCAGCTCCATTTTTAGTATTGATAGCCTTAAGCTGATACCATGCATCATCATCTCGTGGTAACACAAGTCTCTTAGGTATCTCGTAAGTCTCTCCGTTATCTCCATCTACAAAGTATACAACATCATCACTAGACTCCTTGGGAGCTTGCATGATAGTGATTTGTATTACTCCTCTGTGTATAGAGAGTTCGTTCATACTAATACATGACTTTCTACTAGGTGTAACTACCTTAACTACAGTTGTGTCGTTAGGATTTATACTAGTAAACCAATTCAACTTCCAACTCCATCCGAAGGATGATGCTGATGACTCTATTGAATCAATATATTGAACCATGAACATACGAAGGTTTGATTCATCTATCTTCCGACCACAGTATTGAACCATGTCCTCGGTAGCAATACAGCCATACTCTTCCCAGAATTCTGTATTGTTAAACTCTTGGATAAACCATTCCTTAGACTTAATGTATATATCTCTTGCTAGTACAATATCCTTAGTCTTAATCCACCAATCACAACTAGCTAACTTAAAGTTACCTCTATCGCTAGCTATAGCATTGTCGAATAGCGTTACATCTTCATCTGATAATTCATATCCGAATAGGTAGTCCATGTCTGCCTCATGCCAGGACATAACAGAACGGTAGTCCGATCCATGCTCGGATCGGGCTTCCTCTTCTGTTTTTATTCTAAACCTTAACATTCTTTAAACCTTACAGATATTCTCTGAGTCTTACCGTTGATGGTAATATCCATTGTATCTAAGTCTATAGTGAATCCTTCAGGTGGAGTCTCAAGCTCTTCAATACCTTTCTCTTCAACTACAGTATCTTCTACTATAGTCTTAGCTTCCACTACTTCATGGTTACGAGGTCTCATATCGAACATCTTATCAACAGCTGTAGCATCTACTTGAATAGGTGATGCAACCTTGTTGTTTATAATATCCTGTAAAGGATCTTTACTGAAATGAAACGTTGCTTGCTTTGCGGCTTGCTTACGCTTAATTCTAGTACCAGCTGGTGTTAATTTGCTAATCTTTTGCAAGATTGCCTTGTCAGTTCTACCTAACGCTTCGCTTAACTTACTTGTTGGTAAGTGCATGTTCTGTAACAGGAATTTCTTCTCTGTCTGTGACCATTGCTTGTGGTGTGCTTCTCCTTTCATCTTACTTTAGTTTAAGTAATTTCTTTTCGAGCTTAGCGCGTTGCTTTGCTCCACATGTCTCCATCACTTGACGGATACCTGCTTCTGTGCTTACAAGATTATCGTAATAGTCTTGTCTTTCTTGTGCTTCTTCTCTAAGCACTTCTTTGCGCTCTTTGCGAGCATTTACTAATCCAGCCATAGCTTTCTATTTAGTTTGGTTAGTGAAACAGAGAGGAATCGAACCTCTCTATAGACCATCTGTTTCGTGTGCTATCCTACTTCTTTTGACGGCGATAGCTTTCCGACATGCTTGGGGTTTTAGGTGCAGAGAACCTAAGCCTATCCATGAAATAGGGCTTGCAATATTAAAAGTTATGTTCTTCGTCAAGAACTCCATCTACAGCTTCTTTTGCTAACTGCAGTCTGCTACTAACCTTTACAGGTGAGGGCAATCATAGATGTTTTAACTTTAAGGGATAGGCTGAGAGGTTTGGTTTTGCAGGCTCGCACTCTGTAGCTCTCATTATTTGGGTTTAACAGCATCACCCACGCCTAATATTATTATACTCGTAAATATTTCACTGATAATTGCTAGTATGATTTAATATAGCCTTCCCAGGTGCTAATATGATTAAATACTTAAATAATACTAACGAATATGATAATCGCACCTATTCTTGGCTTGACATTGTCATATTTAAACTGTACCTTTGGTGGGATAGTGGATAACTACATAATAACATAGTCAATCACTTAAATATCCTAGACGAAACAAGGAAACACAAAGGGAAGTAAGTAAAGGGAAGAGCGATAGCGACTACAACGAGAGGCAAAACATACCTGAACATAGACTCTCACTCATTCTATACATACTCTACCTATTACGGAACCTTTACAATCTATACTCTATAAAGGCTCTAGGCCTTGTTTATATGACTATTATCAGTCTTATAGAGCTTGTGGAACACTTCTACACACACATACACACACATAATAACTTATCACGAACAATACTCTGCATAGATACCATGCATAGATGTCGTGACTACTCTGCATATGATAGTGATCAAGTAAAGGTGGGCGACCGTAGCCACCCAACCTCACTATACTTACGACCAGAGTCCCCTAGCAACCTTACGGTTGGTAGTCTCCTCTTGTCTGTTACTAGGTTGCGTTTTGTTATACGCAGGACTAGTAACGAAAGCCTTACCCTTAGAGATGTAAGTGCTCACATTAACTGACTTACCTGTAAGGTCTTCAGCGAATTCATCAGGGTTTAGTATGTACTCGAATCCTGTCTCTTGTTGAGAGAAGATTGTGTACAGCTTTTGCAAGCTACCCTTTAGTACAGGTTTCTCTGTACTATAAAACGCATCTAAAGTTTCGTAACGTTTGACTTGCGTCTTTGTTGTTACGTCGTAGTCTGTGATAGCAAGTATCACATTCTTAGCGAGGAACGAGTCCTTGCGTACTTTAGGCTCGCCGTGAATATCCACTAAAGTGAACTCATCAACGATGCGTTTAGCTGAGGCTCTAACCTCCAGCTTTACGAAGTACGTAAAGTTTATGTCCTCTAACTGAGGGAACGTAAACTTAAACTCACACACGTCTTTAGTGTAAGCGACTCCGTTTGAGTCTACACCTTCCATTACACCGTCTTTAACGGATGATATAACAGAAGGCGTGTTAGTAAGCTTGCGGTCGATTGAACGGTCTTGCTTACTTTGTGGCTTAGAAGCCTTAGTTGGATAACCCATAACTAATTTGTGCTTGGACTATGAACCCTTAAATGGGCGAGCTATCCAAGCGGACTTGCTCTATTATGTCTCTTTCTTCACGGTGAAGAGACCCAACCACTTGCAACGAGGCAAGTAAATAAATAAAGAGAGAGGCGCTAGCCTCAGCACACAGAGAACCCAACGTAGTTTGAGCGAACGCAGTGAGCGCTACCTTAGTAGCTACTCTTCATAGTACGCTTCATAGTACCCTGCATAGCACGCGGACAACCCTCCCAAAAACCTTTCATCGAATTGACTATAGATTTAAAGAGCCCCGAAGGGCTCTAGTTATTTCTTCTTGCTACGTTCCCACTCTAATACTGTAGAGTCGATGGGATTGTAGTGCTTATCTGTTACTTGATAAGTAAAGATACCTAAAGCGTAAGCTATTAGGATGATAGCATATAATGCTATGATAATAGTAAACATAATCATAAGCTAGTAGATTAGATTAATAAAAAGAAACACAAGTAGTAGATGCGTCGGCTATACTGCCTAGGGTTACTACCACCTGTGTTTAAATACAGCTAGTTTAACGACATAATGCGTAGGTCGTAACAGTTTTGGTGTGCTTGTTAAGGCAAGGGTTAGTAGGAATTACAGAGGAGTAACTTATGTACTACATAAGAATCCTAACACTACTAAGTAATAAAAGAAAGGGACGATAGTCCCTCTCCGTAATGATTAAGCCTCTTCCTGCTTAAGGAAGTCTTGATAAGGTTTGAACTTGCTTTTCTTTAGCATTAG
>Ga0308021_10000042_pt1 | contig 55468 bp, 53 predicted proteins | sample Neamet351_FD_201296 | JGI IMG/M metagenome (GOLD analysis project Ga0308021, IMG submission 201296) | Marine microbial communities from water near the shore, Antarctic Ocean - #351 | ecosystem: Environmental > Aquatic > Marine > Unclassified | place: Southern Ocean | collected 2014-10-02
CTCGCGCCTTTGCAGCCCTCTGTGCGTTCCATTGTAGCACGTGTGTAGCCCAGGTCGTAAGGGCCATGATGACTTGACGTCGTCCCCACCTTCCTCCGGTTTGTCACCGGCAGTCTCCTTAGAGTTCCCACCATTATGTGCTGGCAACTAAGGACAAGGGTTGCGCTCGTTACGGGACTTAACCCAACATCTCACGACACGAGCTGACGACAGCCATGCAGCACCTGTCACTGCGTTCCCGAAGGCACTAATCTATCTCTAGAAAATTCGCAGGATGTCAAGACCTGGTAAGGTTCTTCGCGTTGCATCGAATTAAACCACATGCTCCACCGCTTGTGCGGGCCCCCGTCAATTCATTTGAGTTTTAACCTTGCGGCCGTACTCCCCAGGCGGTCTACTTAGTGCGTTAGCTGCGCCACTAAGGAATCAAGTTCCCCAACGGCTAGTAGACATCGTTTACGGCGTGGACTACCAGGGTATCTAATCCTGTTTGCTCCCCACGCTTTCGCACCTCAGCGTCAGTATCGAGCCAGGAGGCCGCCTTCGCCACTGGTATTCCTCCACATATCTACGCATTTCACCGCTACACATGGAATTCTACCTCCCTCTCTCGTACTCTAGTCGGCCAGTATCGTATGCAATTCCCAGGTTGAGCCCAGGGCTTTCACATCCGACTTAACAAACCGCCTACGCGCGCTTTACGCCCAGTAATTCCGATTAACGCTTGCACCCTCCGTATTACCGCGGCTGCTGGCACGGAGTTAGCCGGTGCTTCTTCTAAAGGTAACGTCATAGCTGTTGGCTATTAACCAACAACCTTTCCTCCCAATTGAAAGTGCTTTACAACCCTAAGGCCTTCTTCACACACGCGGCATGGCTGCGTCAGGGTTCCCCCCATTGCGCAATATTCCCCACTGCTGCCTCCCGTAGGAGTCTGGACCGTGTCTCAGTTCCAGTGTGGCTGATCATCCTCTCAGACCAGCTATAGATCGTCGCCTTGGTAGGCCTTTACCCCACCAACTAGCTAATCTAACGCAGGCTCATCTGATAGCGCGAGGCCCGAAGGTCCCCCGCTTTCCCCCGTAGGGCGTATGCGGTATTAGCGTACGTTTCCATACGTTGTCCCCCACTACCAGGTAGATTCCTACGCGTTACTCACCCGTCCGCCGCTTTACTCGTCCCGAAGGACTTTCTCGCTCGACTTGCATGTGTTAAGCCTGCCGCCAGCGTTCAATCTGAGCCATGATCAAACTCTTCAGTTTAAATCTTTTACCTCTACTACATAGTAGTAAGAGGGAAGGATTACGCGAGTACCTCGCTTTATCCTTCAAATCATCAGCTCAGACACAATTTCGAAATCATAATTCGTAATGAATTTATGAACACTTGTTGTGTCTGAATAGTTGTGACAACTACTCCAACAAGTGCCCACACATCTGTCTTCATCTACTTGTTAAACAACTCTCAGCACCGCTCGGGCGCGAGAACAGCTGGGGGTCACCCCAACCGAGGGAGCGTATTATACTGATCTTCGTCCAAACTACAAGTGATATATAGAGAATATATCGCCTTATTTGATCCGCTATATCAGCTCACCTTTCCACTCTAACCATTTGAAATAATTAGAATTTATGGTGCCCTTAAAAATGCCCGCCGGCCTTGAAGGACGCGAACTATACGCACCAGAAATTTGGAGGGCAAGCACTTTCCAAACAATTTTTGAATTTGCCAACTTTTCCCATGACCCGATTACGATATTCAGGAGCACCAAAGTAGCCAGCACTGTCCAAATGGCGCCTTACGCCGCCGTGAACAAACTCAACCCAACTCAAACAGATGGTATTTCTTCTTGCCCAGCTTCACTAGGTAAAAACGCCCGTAGAGCGCAGCGTCCAATGCAACAACAGCCGAAACATCGCCGTTCATGCTCCAATCTATCACCTGGTTATTTACCAGAACTGCACCACGCCCCAACGCATCTTTAATCTGCTTACCCGATGCAGCCATGCCGGCTTCAGTTAATAATTGTGTCAGCGTGTCGGGCAGGTTGTTGCGTGCCACAAAACTGGCAGGAAGACCATCCTGGCGCAATTGCAGCACATCGGCCTCAGACAAGGCCTCCAGTGAGCCACTGAAAAGAGCTTCACTTATTCTCATCGCGCCCAGTAGTCCACTGTCACCGTGCACCAAACGTGTTACTTCAGAGGCTAAAGTGGCCTGGGCTTCTGGGCGACCCTGTCTTTGCGCATCGGCAGCCTCAAGAGCGTCTATATCGGCCACATCCAGAAACGTAAAATACTTCAAAAACCGATAGACATCGTCATCTCCCGCATTCAGCCAGAACTGGTAGAAGGCGTAGGGGGAAGTGCGAGCGGGGTCAAGCCAAATTGTTCCTGACTCAGTTTTTCCAAATTTGCTCCCGTCAGATTTAGTAACCAACGGCATGGTTAAGCCAAACACTTGCTTACCGTACATCCGCCTAGCTAAATCGATACCGCCGGTAATATTTCCCCACTGATCGGAACCACCAATCTGTAAGCTACAATCGTTGCGATGACTCAACTCTGCGAAATCATAAGATTGGAGAATCATGTAAGTAAATTCGGTAAAGCTGATACCGCTTCCTTCCCTATCGATACGTTGCTTTACCGATTCTTTCGCTATCATGGCATTTACAGAGAAATGCTTGCCTACATCACGCAGAAAAGTCAGCACATCTACCCCGGCAGTCCAGTCCAGGTTATTAACAACTTCCGCCGAGGAATCTCCGGCGTCAAAATCTATGTATTGCGCAACTTGTATTTTCAATTTCTCAACCCAGTCGCGGATTACGTCTTCGGTGTTGAGCTTTCGTTCCTGCGCCTTAAAACTCGGGTCACCGATCATGCCAGTGGCGCCCCCCACGAGGGCCAAAGGCTTGTGTCCGGCCAACTGGAAACGACGCAACATAAGAAGCGGGACCAATGAACCAATATGCAGACTGTCAGCAGTGGGGTCGAACCCACAATATAGCGTGCGCGAGCCACCATCCAACCATTCGGGAAGCGCATCTTCCCCGGCTATCTGGAATATCAATCCACGGGCATGCAGATCGGCTAACAATGCACTACTCATTTGACTGCTCTCACTCTAAGGATGACATGACCTGAAAAGGCGCCAACGATACCGGATACGGGCGGAAATTGGTAGCAAGGCCCGCCTGACATCGCCCGAGCAGCATGCCTGAATAATTGAAGGATAACGTACAATATTTTCATAACTCGTAGATCTTACGCTATGACATTTTTTATATATAATAGGCCCCATGTTTAGATACTGGAAAACACTTTGGAACATGTTAGCCGCGCATAAACCGCGTGGCGCCACCGCAATTCGCAGCGAGACACCTCTTCCGCGCGCTAGATTACTCGCGGCTGGCCTTATCACTGCATGCGTCGTACTGGCGGCATTGTCGTTACCTTTCAGCGACGCCGTGGAAGCAACCAGGCAAGATCACTCCGTAGTTTTGGTCAACTCCACTAGTGTGGCGCCCTCTGTATTAGTAACAACCCCTCAATCCGGTGGCACAACAGACCAAATTACACCCCCTATCGAAGCGGCGACGATTGTTGCACCGCTAGAATTAGCCCCCTGGAGCGAAATCACGGTTAGGCCGGGGGATAATCTCTCACTGATTTTCAAGCGTGCTGGATTCACTGACAGAGACATCTATCGAATCACCAAGAAAACAGCGCTTGGAAAATCACTCACAAAAATATTCCCGGGGCAGACCATTGCATTTCAACATGATGAAGTACTTGGACTGCAAGCAGTTCGCCATATAATTTCCCCGCTTGAGAGCATCACGTACAGCAGTGTCGAGTCCGGATTTGACAGCCAAAAGCAGTTTAGGACCCCAGAAATCAAGCAAGCCTGGGTCAGCACAGAGATCAGCTCTTCACTTTTCCTAGCAGGCCAAGATGCCGGTCTCTCCCAAAATATGATTATGGGATTGGCCAATATTTTTGGCGGCGTTATTGACTTCGCTCTAGATCCTCGTGTGGGCGATACTATTCATTTGCTTTATGAAGATCTATATCTAGATGGCAAAAAATACAAAGATGGTGAAATAATCGCCGCTTCCTTTACTAACCAGGGGAAAGCATTTAGTGCCTATCGCTACAGGAACTCCAGCGGAGACGTCGGCTATTACAATGAACAGGGCGTGAGCATGCGGAAGGCATTTTTACTGGCCCCGGTGGACTTCACCCGAATCAGCTCCAATTTTAATATGAAGCGCTTGCACCCCATTTACAAAACCACACGTCCACACCGCGGTACTGACTATGTCGCACCAAGGGGAACACCCGTATTTTCTACCGGCGACGGGAGAGTACAAAAAGCGGGATATAACAATGCAAATGGCAACTATGTATTTATTCAACACGGCGAACAGTACGTTACGAAATACCTTCACCTAAATAAGCGCCAAGTTAGAACAGGCCAGCGGGTCAGCCAGAGCCAGGTAATAGGCAGTGTAGGCGCAACAGGAGCGGCGACAGGCGTTCATCTACACTATGAGTTTTTGATGAACGGAGTACACCGCAACCCACGTACCATCCACAAAAAACTTCCCAAGGCAGAAACCCTCGCAGCATCCGAAATGGCATTATTCAAACAAGCTACCAGCGGCGCCTTTACCCAACTGGCTTCATTGCAAACGGGCTATCAACTGGCGATGAATAGTTCTGACAACCCCAAAACCACTTCACAATAACGATGAGTAAATCGCTGTATGTCGGACTGATGTCGGGAACCAGTATTGACGCGGTCGATGCAGCTCTTATAGCCTATCAAAATGGCGAATTTTGCATAGTCGAATGCCGAGAGCACCCTATCCCCATCAAAATTCGTGAAAGAATTGCCGCTCTCAGCCTCCAGGGCCCAGATGAAATTGAACAAATGGGCCGTCTGGACCGCGAGCTTGGACAGCTATTCGCCGATGCAACCCTGAATCTACTCGAGCAAGCCGGAATATCTGCACGGGACGTAGCGGCAATTGGTAGTCACGGACAAACCATTAGGCACCGCCCACGTTCAGCCGGTCATAGCGCAGGGCAAAGCTTTACGCTTCAAATTGGTGACCCCAATACCATCGCCGAAATCACCGGCATTACTACTGTTGCCGACTTTCGACGCCGAGATATAGCCGCTGGTGGCGAAGGGGCTCCACTGGCCCCGGCGTTTCATGCCGCTGCATTTGCAAAGGTAGGTATCGATCGCGCCATCATAAATATAGGAGGCATTGCCAACGTTTCCCTACTGGCTGGGCGAAAACTGCTGATGGGGTTCGACACAGGTCCCGGCAATACACTAATGGACCACTGGATAGAACAAAACAAAGGACATCACTATGACGCGGGGGGAAACTGGGCCGCGGGAGGAGAGGTAGACCGCCAACTGCTACAAAAGCTACTCCAGCATCCCTATCTAGGAATTTCCGGCCCCCGCAGTACGGGCAAAGAAAGTTTCAACCTGAGCTGGTTCTACAGTCACTGTCCAGAGGTGGGCTGTTTAAATCCAAGGAATGTACAGGCAACCTTGTCTGAATTTACCGCAGCTACTATCGCGCTGGGCCTAAAAAGTAGCTCAGCAAGTATAACCGAGGCGTATGTCTGTGGGGGAGGAGCGCACAACACAGACTTAATGCATCGTCTGGGCCGCACCCTGGGAATAGACAAACTGGACACGACGATTGCTTTGGGAATAAATCCCGACTGGGTTGAAGCGACGGCATTTGCCTGGCTGGCTCATCAGACACTGCAGGGGCTGGCGGGCAATTCACCGGTAGTGACAGGTGCCACGGGGGCACGTGTATTAGGTGGGATATTCCCCGCCTAGAATAAAAATATAAGTTTCGTCTTCAGCCAGCCGCCAGGAACGGGGTGCGAGTCATATGGAAAACGATGAACCACAGCCACAGGTGGCCGTCGCATTGGGGTTACTCACCACGAATCGAGAACCCTCAAGGCCCTCGGTATAGTCAACTTCCGACCCTGCAAGATAGGGAAAGCTCATCGGATCAACCAGCACGGTAACGCCGTCTTTTTCTATGCTGGTGTCATCGTCCGCCACAAGTTCATCAAAAGTGAATCCGTACTGAAACCCCGAGCAACCGCCACCAGTGATGAACACCCTCAGCTTCAGCTCGTCATTTTCTTCTTCGGTTACCAATTCACGGACCTTCTCCACCGCACGGGCGGAGAGATTGATATTGCTTGGATTAAAAGACTCTACTGCAGACATGGTTACTCGCTGGGGCCGCTTAAGGCCGCTTTTTGGATATATATACTCATGCCACCAAGGGTAGCTGAGCAATTATCATTAATCCGACTATTTTAGTCAAGTATACCGCTTCGCCCCTTTTCGCCGGGGATGGATTCACCTCCCACCATCGACTGCTGCAGACCGACACAAGGCTAGCGTGCCCCGATGCACCAAAGCCCAACTTCTTATTCCCTAAGGTAAGTGAACCTCTCATGAACCTCCCAGGGATACGACCGCCTGAGCTCGACTGTGTGCGGTGAACTGACTTTAACTACCACGTTGAAGCCCCACGGCTCGAACCCTAGCGGAAGCTGCAACTCGCCCTCGACAGCTTGAAAATAACGAAACCGCAAGGCCACCGTACCCTCTTCGAAATCATCACTGAGCTTGGCCAAAGGATAAGATATCTTGTCACCATCGCGCTTACCAAAGAGTTCTATCGACAAAGTAGCCTTTAGAAACGGATGCTTCGACGCCTCCTGTTGTGCCACGAGGCGAAAGGAGAAGCGATACGGCTGGTCGGTTGCGACCAACTCCAACTTCCTCAAACTCAATCCCTGTGCAATCGACTCTGGCGCCATTAAACTCTTATAGAACTGCAGGCTCTCTTCTAGCTGAGAAACCTGGTCTTTTTGTGCAGCGATCCCCTTACGCACAATTTCCAGCGTGGCGACATCCAATTGGTGCTGCACTCGCTGAACCTCAAGATTATCCCGCAAGACTGCTAGCTCCTTCTCTACAACCGATATTGAGGTCTGCGACAATTCACTGGGGATATCGCGATGGCCGAGAAAATAACCCAGGCCCAGCAATAGAGCGGCGGCTAATATGCCGAGTAATAACAGAACTTCACGAGGCCTCACGGGCTGGAGTTTAACAATAGTCGGCACATATCACTCGTCATGGCTTTCGTACTCAGGGTGAGAGCCCAATATTGGACAACCCCATCTCCTCGGGCAAACCCAGCATGATATTCATGTTTTGAATTGCCTGACCGGAGGCGCCTTTCACCAGATTGTCTTCCACTACGGTAACCACAACTGTGTCACGATTTTGTGGACGCACAACCGACAACTGGCATCGATTGGAGCCTTTTACAGACCGCGTTTGAGGGAAGACGCCAGCGGGTAGGACATCTACAAAGGGTTCATCGGCATAAAATGACTCGAAAAGCCCCTGCAAGTCGTCTGCCGGTGCGGACAGTTGCGCAAACAAGGTGGAATGAATACCTCGCACGATGGGTAGAAGGTGCGGAACGAAAGTAAGCTTAACCTGTGTGCCCGCGACATCTGACAGCCCCTGCTCTATCTCTGGCAAATGCCTATGCCCCGCAACCGCATAAGCCTTAAAGCTGTCAGAGACCTCGCTAAGCAAATTATCAATTTTGGCCTGTCGGCCAGCTCCACTGGCACCGGAAGCTGAACTGGCTATCAATTGAGTGGGATCGATAAGACCCTTGAGCAGTAGCGGAATAAAACCCAACTGGACTGAAGTTGGATAACATCCGGGACATGCTATTAATTGTGCACCAGCTATCTGCTGCCGATTTATTTCGGGCAAACCATACACGGCCGAAGATAACAGTTCCGGGCTGGCATGCGGCTCGCCATACCACTTAGACCAGAGCTGTGCGTCGCGAATTCGATAATCTGCAGAGAGGTCGATAACCCGAGTTCCCCCGCTTAGCAGTTCAGGCACAAGATGCATGGCGACATTGTGCGGTGTAGCAAAAAATACGACATCGCAAGCAGCCAGTTGCTTGACATCCGGATCACTGAAAGCCAGGCCATAGTGCCCACGAAGACTTGGAAAAATCTCGTCCACACGGCGGCCACACTCCGCGCGGGAGGTGATCAGAATTACCTCTGCTTTATCGTGCAGAGCCAACAGGCGCAGAAGCTCGACGCCCGTATACCCGGTACCACCAACAATACCAACCTTAACCATTACTCATACCCATTACTGTAGTTTTGATAGCCAACGCAAAATTACGTGAAAAATACGCTGGTCGTATAGTATAAAAGTAATAAACGACGAGAAACTGGTAATATTGTCCTTTTAGTCATCCTTGTGGATACAATTTGCAACGCTTGTTAGACAACTATCGCCGCACACTGACAAACCACGAGTCCATTTTATCTTATGCAATTTTGGGTATCGTGGCCGGAGTGGCCTCGGGGCTCACTGTGCTGGCCACAGGGCAGTCCGGAGGGAGGGAAGGTCCCTGCGTACACCTGGGAGCGGCCATTAACAGTAAATTGGGACAGTGGCTGGGTCTGCCAAACAACAGCTTACGGGGTCTCATCGCCTGCGGCACCGCCGGAGGAATTGCTGCCGCCACCTTGACCAATACTGGCATATCCCATCAACGCTCGGCCCACCAGAGTGTGCTCAAACAACTGCGGCGCCTAGTGCCTAACAATCCGCTAAACCAACTCCTGCACCGAACACACGTAAGTTCCAGTATGGAAATTAGCGTGGTAGAAGTCCCTATACTTCTCTTACGCTCCACTACCGAGCCCCTTTTGATGGCGACTCCTACATGGTGTCTGGTTGAGCGAGATACCGACCCCCTTTTCCTCATCCGGGGCCGCGAGTTGGCCGAATGGCTAAATGATAACCCCTTCGGCGAAGAACAAGTTGCAGATCTCTCCGAGGCCAATATTCGACGCTGGTCCATTTCCGATGTGCCAATACAAGCAACCCTTCAACAGACTATGGACAGTATGCGAGCCGATACAGCAGAAGCGGCCTGTATTTATGGCAGAAATTCTGAAGGTAAACGGGTATTGCAAGGTATAGTAACCTGAGAGACCATCGAGAAATTTTCACTGGCTGGGGTTCACAGCTAGCACCATGAATTACTTTTCAGGAATAGAACATGCTCTGGCTTAAAGCGTTCCATATTATTTTTGTCGTATGCTGGTTCGCCGGTTTGTTTTACCTGCCGCGTATTTTTGTGTATTACGCGGCCAGTGAGCACCCACAGTCCCGCGAACAATTAGCCATAATGGCAAGACGGCTCTACCGTTTTGTCACACCCTTTATGTTTATCGCTATTGCCTTGGGCCTGGCCATGATGTGCAGCAATTGGGACTATTATTTACAGGCGAAATGGCTGTGGGCAAAGCTAGCCGGCGTGACATTTTTAGTGGCTTATCATTTTCAGTGTGGCCGCTATATCACTCGTATTAATGACAATCAGGACTCACACAGTCACCTGTTCTACCGGTTTTTCAATGAAGTACCAGTGATATTCCTATTCCTCATTGTTATCCTGGCGGTACTCAAGCCTTTTTGACAATTCCACACTACCCTCGACTTGTAATGAGCAGATATTAATGACCAGTTCTAAAGCATTATTTGAGCGCGCCAATAAAACTATTCCCGGTGGCGTAAACTCTCCAGTTCGCGCTTTTAAAGCTGTAGGTGGAACGCCTATTTTCGTCGATCACGCCGACGGCGCATACTTGTTCGACACCCAAGGTAAGCGTTATATAGATTACGTACTATCCTGGGGGCCTATGATAATGGGGCACAATCACCCCGCTGTGAGAGAAGCCGTTATCAAAGCGAGTGAAAAGGGCCTAAGCTTTGGCGCACCCACGGAACTCGAAACACAGCTGGCGGAGCGTCTTTGCGAAATAATGCCCGGCATGGACCTGGTGCGCATGGTTAATTCCGGCACCGAGGCCACAATGAGCGCGATCAGACTTGCGCGTGGCTACACCGGCCGCGATACCATTGTAAAATTTGAGGGTTGCTACCACGGACACTCCGACTCATTGCTCATTAAAGCCGGTTCCGGCGCATTGACGATGGGGGTTCCAAGTTCGCCCGGAGTCCCCGCAGCCTTGGCCGAGCACACCATGACCCTCACCTATAATGACCCTGACAGTGTGCGCAGCGCCTTCGCAGAACACGGTGACAGCATCGCCTGTATCATTGTGGAACCGGTCGCAGGCAACATGAATTGCATCCCCCCTGCCCCCGGTTTTCTGGAAACCCTGCGAGAGGTTTGTAACCAAAGCGGTGCAGTGTTAATACTGGATGAAGTCATGACTGGTTTTCGCTTTGGCCTGGCAGGAGCTCAGGGCCACTATAATATAGAAGCAGACCTCACTACACTGGGCAAAGTCATAGGTGGCGGTATGCCAGTGGGAGCCTTTGGCGGGAAGCGTGAAATTATGCAGCAAATAGCGCCAATCGGGCCGGTTTACCAAGCCGGAACACTGTCGGGCAACCCCATTGCTATAAGCGCAGGCCTTGCCACTCTGGACATTATATCCCAGCCCGGCTTCTACGAACCCCTGTTTGCTCGCACAGCTGCGTTGTGCTCTGGCCTGCGCAATGCTGCAGCAGAGGCGGGAATTGCCTTTACCACCAATCACACCGGCACTATGTTTGGTGGCTTTTTTAGCGAGGCTCCAAGCGTTAGTAATTACACGCAGGTCATGGCTTGCGACAGCGAGCGTTTTAATCGCTTTTTTCACGCCATGCTGGAAGCGGGCGTCTATCTTGCTCCTGCCTCCTATGAAGCAGGGTTTATGTCCAGCGCTCACACCGATGACGACATCGAACAGACCGTCGCAGCTGCAGCTGCTGCGTTTGCCACACTCTAAAGGGAAACACCGATATGGGATTTACTTCACAACGCAGCCCTTTCCCCCACACGCGCATGCGCAGATTGCGGGCTAATGACTTTTCTCGGCGTATGGTAAGAGAGTCTTCACTGTCTCCCTCAGACTTTATTTACCCGGTTTTCATTCTGCCGGGAAGCGGCCAGCGAGAGCCAATTCCATCGATGCCGGGTATCGAGCGACTGAGCGTCGACTTACTTATCGAACAGGCAAAAGAAATATTCTCCCTGGGCATTCCAGCGATTGCGCTATTCCCGGTGGTGGATGCTAGTCTAAAAAACCTAAGTGCCGATGAAGCCTGGAATAAAGACGGACTGGTACAGCGCGCAGTACGCGAACTCAAGGATGCCGTGCCCGAGCTTGGCGTCATCACCGATGTAGCCCTAGACCCCTACACCACCCACGGACAAGATGGCATTATCGACAGCAGCGGTTACGTCTGCAATGATGTCACCTCTCAGGTTTTGGTTAAGCAGGCGCTCTCCCATGCCCAGGCCGGTGCCGACGTGGTAGCCCCCTCAGATATGATGGATGGCCGTATAGGTGCCATTCGTGCAGAGCTGGAAGCGGGCAGTTTTCACAACACTCTAATTATGGCCTACTCTGCCAAGTATGCCTCGGCCTACTACGGCCCGTTCCGTGACGCTGTAGGCTCCTCGAAAAACATCAAGGGTGGAAATAAGTCCAGCTATCAAATGGATCCTGCCAATAGCGACGAAGCGCTACATGAATGTGCACTGGACCTGTCAGAAGGCGCAGATATGATCATGGTCAAGCCCGGCATGCCCTACCTCGACATTGTGCGCAGAGTAAAGGACGAGCTCAAAGCCCCAACTTTTGCCTACCAGGTAAGCGGCGAATACGCCATGCACATGGCAGCATTTCAGCACGGCTGGCTGGACCATGACTCGGTAATGCTCGAGTCCCTCATGGGGTTTAAGCGTGCAGGGTGCGACGGTATTCTCACCTATTTTGCCGTGGCCGCGGCCAAGGCGCTGCAATAGGCGCGGCAGATGCCCAACATACCCGCCATTCTCTGTAGTGTTTTAATGTCTGCATTATTGTTAGCCAAGCCCGCTCATGCACAGTGCGAGTGCCTGTGGGAGGGCTCATTCAGTGAAGTGCAATCTGGCGCCAGTATCGTATTGAGCGGCACAGTCATCGCCGGCAAGGGCAACTCAATCGACCTGCAAGTAGACCAGCTAATACGAGGGGCAGAAAGTCTTTCCTCGATAAGAGTATGGCTAAAAGACAGGGATTACTGCCGGCCCGAAGCCTCAGTATTCCCTCGCGACAGCCAGTGGCTTATGGCATTACATCGCATAGAAGATCAGATTCCGGGCGGGTTTAACCCCAACACACCTAATTTCAGTTATGGCCGCAAAGGTGACTACAGCTTGTCAGCCTGCGGCGGGTATTGGTTGCAGCGCCACGAGCAATGGGTAACTGGAAACCTGGTCGATGCACCGCGGTGGGTACGCGAACCCAAGATGACACCGGTTTTAGTTGATATAGTCTCAGCCTTTGTTCGCGGCGAAGTGAATACTGAAGCTCTGCTAGAAGCTAGCAAGATAGACCCGGCACTGCGTGAACTGATGAACGATACCAAGGCGTTTTTGCGGGAATAATGTATACCTAGCCCGGATTACTTCCTCTGCTTTTATTTCTCTACGAGGCTTAACAGTTCATCCAGCATATTCAAGGATAAGCCCCAGATTCTCCTGCCCTCAAATAAGTAGCAAGGCAAAGGAATATTCATACCTTTGATGCGCCACTCCATTTGCTTGCGGTTAGAGCGCTCTAACAAAAACTCCAGAGGTACCCAGACAACTTCTGCAACCTCGTGATTAGGTGTGAAAACCACTTCTCTATTGAGTCGAAAAACGAAGGGAGTCACGGCCAAACCCAGACCTCTAACTCGGCTCATGGCATTAATTTCAGATAGACGGCCGATGCATGGGTCTTCCGGGAGTAGACTTAAACCAATTTCTTCCTCTGTCTCGCGCAGGGCGCAGGTAAAACCATTAGCATCCACAGGGTCTTTTCGACCCCCGGGGAAAGCCATGTGACCCGACCAGGGATCGCCCTCGCGCTCGGCGCGTTTGATCATTAGAATATGCAGCTGACCATCGCGCACCTGAAGTATCAGGGCAACGGCCGAGCGCTTCATCAGCCGACGCAGGAATTTTTTTCCTGGACGATGAGAAGAGAGTTTGGATTGAATAAGCTGTAGTAGTGATATCGACACGAACGACAGTGTAACCGAAAATGAAAGACAGGATTAATACACCGTGCCACAAACCAAAAAACAGCCTATAAGCAGCTCAGCCCTGCTCACACTTCAGGAAGTCAGCCTCAGTTATCGGGCAATGCCCGCATTACAGAACATAAATTGGTCGATAGAACCGGGAGAACAATGGGTCTGTCTGGGCCCCAATGGGGCGGGAAAAACGAGCCTGGCCAATGTAATTACCGGGCAGGCCAGTCATGCATCGGGAGCGATTACGCGCGCAGGTCGCATTGCTGAGCACGGCCTTGCCTACGTTTGTTTTGAGCAACAAAAGGCCCTTTGTGATCGGGACAAAAAATTGGATGACTCGGAGTTTCGAGCCGACGCCTGTGATCCAGGAACGCGTATCACCGATGTGATACTGGAGGGGAAAATGCCCACAGCGTTATTTGAGCACTGGGTTGAACGATTGAATATCGGACACATTTTACAGCGGGGACTGCGCTTCGTTTCCACCGGAGAAATGCGTAAATCCCTACTAATTAAAGCTATTATCAGTAAGCCCGCTATGCTGATACTAGACAGCCCACTGGATGGACTAGATCTCTCCAGCCAGGCTGAGCTGCGGGAAATTATCGATGAATTGTTGCGCTCTGACGTTTCACTATTACTCTTGTGCCGGCAAATGGAAGACATCCCCTCGGCAGTGAGTAATATTCTGGTTCTCGAAAAAGGGAGAGTGCTTGCTATGGGGTCTCATCAGGACATATTGAATAGTGAGCAGGTTCAGGCCCTAATGAACCCACCCATGGCAGAGCTTGCACAATTGCCGCCCCCCGCGCCCAGAACCTACCAGCTCCCCGAGCAACATGCCCCCCTTATCAGCCTGCGTAATGTATCGGTGAATTACGGCGATCTACAGGTGCTGAATGACGTGAACTGGACCTTTTCTCGCACACAGCACTGCTATGTTTCGGGGCCCAACGGCTGCGGAAAGACCACTCTGCTTAGCCTAATAACCGGAGACAACCATAAAGCCTATGGCCAGAATATTACACTATTCGGCATCCGACGAGGCAGCGGCGAAAGCGTCTGGGACATAAAACAAAAATACGGCCAACTGGACACGCTACTGCACCTGAACTATGTGCGCGGCATGCGTGTAGTCGAAGTGGTGGTATCGGGGTTCTTTGACACTATCGGTTTGTATGATGACTGGGGAGATGCGCAGCGCGCCATCGCGGAGCAGTGGCTGGCGGCACTGGGATTAGCGCAATACACCATGGACAGCTTCGACGCCCTCAGCTTTGGCATTCAACGCATGGTCTTACTGGCCAGAGCGATGGTCAAATCCCCCATCATCCTGCTGTTGGACGAACCCACCCTGGGACTGGATGGCCACCACCGCAAGTTAATTTTGCGCGCCATAGACCACATCGCAGCACAGTCGGACACCCAGGTTGTTTTCGTTAGCCACTGCGCGGGGGACATGCCCGCCTGCATCAACCAACACCTGGCTTTTGAAGCTATGGAGCGTGGGTTTTCAATTTCCGTACACGCAGCATCCTGAACAGCTCTTTAACTGTGATTGATAAATTAAAGCTATAGAACATAGGCCACGAACCCAAGTTCGCTACTTAAAGTGAATATGCCCTAAGCGCATCACACTGCGCCTTGCCATTGCAGTAAAGCATACCGCGCTGCGCGGTAGCACTCGCCATGGCAGTATCGCCTTTTAGTGAATATATTTTTGCCAGAGCCAGATAAATTTCTCCACTATCCGGGTCGATCCGCAGAGCACGTTCAAGCAGCGCGAGCGCTTGCTCGTAATTCCTTTCATCTAACTCGACCTCCGCCCTCCCCATCAAGTTTTGAGCGGCGCTATTGACCGCAGGCCTTTGAGGAGAGGGCGGCATGAGGGGAGTGTGCGTTTTGGTCACTGGCACAGACTCTGGCCTTTTCCCCGCTGGCGCTGGGCCACTGTCGGGAACGGTGGCACAAGCCCCCACCAACAGCACCATACACAGAGCCGCTCCTTTTCCAATACTGTGCAGCATATAGCGCAAGCCCCTTATATTTTATAAACACCATTTACTATTCTCGACCAAACAGCGACTGAAACCAGTCAACAATACCGCTGGATTTTCTGGCATTACAGCCAGTGCTCGCGCGCGGCTGAGAACCAGTAATAAAAGGTAGCATACGCGCATTCGGGCATCCCTCGCCAGTGAGCCGACCTGTGCTGTTGTTGATCCATGAGGTCTCTATGCCGTCTGGCATGCGATAATTCAAAGACCGTTTGCTCGACCTGGCCATGAAGTGCGCCCAGAGTTTGAGCGCACCGCTGCCACCGGTAAGGTGTGTGCTATCGTTATTATCGTAACCAATCCAGGAGACTGCGAGTAGATCGCCGCTAAATCCGGCGAACCAGGAATCGCGCCCATCGTTAGTAGTGCCCGTTTTACCTGCCACATCAAATGATTTATCCAACTCTCGATACACGCCACGCCCCGTGCCTTCGCGCACAACTTCGCGCATGGCATAGTGCAGCAAGTGAACTGCCTGCAGGCTAACGGTGCGATCGTATTCAATCGGATAGCGTCTCAGGGTTTCGCCATGAGCATCCACAATATCGCGGATACTGCGCAAAGGAATTTCAAAACCTCCCGCGGCAATTGTCTGATACATGGCGGCCATATCCATAGGGGAGTACTCTCCCGCGCCCAGCGTGAGGGCTGGAACTCTGGGAATATCAGCCTTGACGCCCAATCGATGCAGCATATCGACCATGACATCCAGACCGATTTCCATTCCAAGTCTAGCTGTAGCCAGATTGTAGGACTTAGCCAGCGCTTTATGCAGCAACACGGAGCCATGCGATACCCGATCGAAGTTTCGTGGCTGCCACGACTGCCCCCCGGAGATGGCAACATGGACAGGACTGTCGCTAATGGGGGTCGCCAGCGAATATTTTTGGGGTTGCTCCAGTGCAGCCAAATAAACGGCCGGTTTTAACAGAGAACCTGCCGGACGCCGGGCATCCAGCGCGCGATTAAACCCGGCGTAGCTCACTTCTCTACCACCAACTAAAGCGGCCACCTCCCCCGTGTCAAAACGCGTTACCACAGTAGCAGTTTGCAATGTGCCCGCCGGATCCAGTTGCTGCATCACAGTTTTACTGCTGTGTTCCAACTGACTTTGCACAAGCGGGTCAAAACCGGTAAAAATGCTCAGACCAAGGCTACTCAGGTCTTCCTCACGATACTCTTGTCGCAGTTGCCTACGCACCAGATCAAGATAGGCCGGGTAGGAATCTCGGGCTCGGTCACGCAAATTTAGCCCCAGAGGCATAGCCTGCGCAATCATTGCATGCTGCTGGGAGATAACTCCTTGCTCAACCATCACAGCCAGAACCACTGCACGGCGTTTTTTGGCTCGCTCCGGGTTGCGCTTCGGGTTATACAACGAGGGGCCCTTTATCATCCCTATCAGCAGGGCTTGCTGGTGCAGACCTAGTTGATACAGAGGGGTATCGAAATAATGTCTGGCCGCTAAAGCAAATCCATGGATCGCTCGTGGTCCCTCCTGCCCAAGATAGATCTCGTTAATATAACTTTCCAGAATCTGCTCTTTGCTGTAATGAAGCTCAAGGAGTACCGCCATCACGACTTCAGTTAGCTTGCGAACAAGAGTGCGTTCAGGGGTTAGATAATAATTTTTGACCAGCTGCTGAGTGATGGTGCTGCCGCCGGACACCACATGGCCCGAGCGCAAATTACTGAATGCGGCGCGTGCTATACCGCTAACTGAAAAACCCCGGTGATGGTAAAAATCTCGGTCTTCTACCGCCAGCAAGCCTTCTTGCAATATTTCGGGAACATCATTCAAGCGTGCCAGTACTCGGTCTTCTCCATGCGAGGGGTAGATGCCGCCAATTTGCAATGGATCCAACCGCATCAGGTCGATGTCTAGGCCTGCGCTGGTGAGCGACATAACCTGCCCACCTGCAACCTTTATCTGCACATTCCTGGAGGGCTCCCTCTCATTGGGAAAATCAAAGCCCCGCGCATAGACGTCGAAACTGCCTTTGTACTGGGAAACCTCGCCAGGATTTCTAACCTGGGTCTTGGAGCGATAGCCCAGAGATCTCAACTCAAAAGCCAGCTCTGACTCATCGATATCCGTGCCAACATATAATTCAAGCGGCCTCGCATACACCTTAGCGGGTAGTTCCCACATTTTATCGGTGAACGTGGCGGTAATTTTTGCGTCGAGGTAAATAAGGACAACAGCAGCTATAATCAGCGCAACTGCACACAATTTTAGCAGCAGTTTTACAACAAAATGTGCGTTTTTCTTTTTCGCTCTAGAGCGCTTTTTAGCCATAGCGGGGCAGTGTACAACACTCAGGCTTTCAATTGCCGCGGGGATAGGGATAATAGCCGCCAGATTCTACGGAGATTGATTTAAAGATGAAAAAATACAAGGTTTATGGCATTGGAGCAGCGCTGGTAGATACCGAGATCAAGGTGGAGGATTCTGACCTGGATGCCATGGGCGTAGAAAAAGGTGTGATGACTCTGGTGGACGAGCATCGGCAAAACGAATTGTTGGCACACCTTGAAGGTCACCTTGTAACCGCTAAGCATGCCAGCGGCGGCAGCGGCGGTAATTCCATGATAGCCACGGCATATTTTGGCGGCCCTACATTTATGTCCTGTAAAGTAGCAGATGATGCTGATGGCGATATCTATTTGGCCGACCTAGAAGCCGCTGGTGTCACCCACTGCCTTACTGGCGGGCGCGAATCGGGTACTACTGGAAAGTGTCTGGTTATGATCTCTCCGGACGCCGAGCGCAGCATGAATACTTTTTTGAGTATCAGCGAAACACTGTCGGTTGAACAGGTGGATGCACCAGCCATTGCCGATTCTGAGTTTGTGTACCTGGAGGGCTACCTTGTGACGTCGCCGACGGGCCTCCAAGCTGCGATAAGAACCCGAGAAATTGCCCAGTCAAAGGGTGTAAAAACTGCCCTGAGCTTTTCCGACCCAGGAATGGTCGAGTTCTTTCGCGAAGGAATGGCGGCCATTATTGGCGATCGACTAGATCTCATATTTGCTAACGAGGCCGAGGCCAAAGGCTGGGCTCAAACTGAAGACCTTGATCAGGCCGTTGAGAAACTCAAATTGGTAGCTAAGAGTTTCGCCATCACTTTGGGCGCTGAAGGCGCACTGACCTACGACGGCTGTGAACTGGTAAAAATTCCGCCACACAAAGTAGAAGCAGTAGACACCAACGGTGCGGGTGACATGTTCGCTGGTGCATTTATGTATGCGATCACCCGAGGTGAGGACTACGCCACTGCCGGCCGCTTCGCCAGCCTTGCGGCCGGAAATGTTGTCGCCAAATTTGGACCGCGCCTTCCCGCGCAAGATCACGCCGCTTTACGCAAAGAATTTTTTGGTGACTAAAACAGGGTAATTTGCTTATCGACCAAAGTGCGAAATGAGGTGCCGACAAAACCCAAGATACCATCGGCAACAGGTTCCAGTTGGCGGTCAACATAATGCTGATAATCCAGCGCAGCCAGGGGGTTTTCCAGAGGCTCTGCGCCGGCGATTGTAATGACATATTCCACCCAGCTGCCACGACTGGGTATAGGTAAACCCCGACCTTCGCACAACCGCGCGGCCTGCACATGAGGCGGTACATTGCGCTGATAATCACCTAACTTACGGCGTAAGCGTTTACGGTACACCAACAATTCGTCGTGGTGTCCGGCCAAAACTTCTCGCGTAAGACTTTTTACATAATCCTCGAAGGGTTCACCCATAAATATCCGTCGATATAGCTCCTCCTGAAAGCTCCGGGCTAAGCGCGTCCAGTCTGTACGTACATTCTCCAGACCCTTGAATACAAGCTTGTCACCATCAACCACACCGGCGTAACGCTTCTTGCTCCCCCTATCGGAGCCGCGCACCGTGGGCATGAGAAAGCGTTGGTAATGGGTCTCAAACTCAACTTCGAGCAAACTCTCAAGATTGAATTCCAGCTTAATTTGCTCCTGCCAAAATTCATTCAGGCCTTGCGCCAGTTCATTGCCCACCGCCATGGCAGCCTCATTATCGGGCGCGTCTTTAATCCATACAAACACCGAGTCGGTATCACCGTAAATTACGCTGTGCCCCTGACGCTCAATGTAGTCGCGGCTACGAGACAAAATATCGTGGCCTCGCAGAGTTATAGAGCTGGCAAGTCGCGCATCGAAGAAGCGGCAGCCCGGTGTACCCAAGACTCCATAAAAGGAATTCATAATGATTTTAATGGCTTGTGACAGAGGTGAGTCACCTAGGCTTTTAGCTTCATCCCGTTTGTGCCACAACTGCTGAATGAGGTCTGGAAGAATATGCCCGTCCCGGGCATAGCGCGCCTCCAGATAGCCCGGTACTGTCTTGTCCGCCTCCAGCTCACCGTCTCCACGATTGACGCCCAGCGCAAGCCCAAGAGGGTCGATAAAGAAGGTGCGAATAATACTGGGGTACAGGCTCTTGAAATCCAACACCAGCACATGCTCATACATCCCGGGCAGCGAATCTAGAACAAAACCTCCGGGGCTCGCCTTGTGATTGTCACTGGCAGTGGGAGCGACAAAACCGCTGCGGTGCAGACGCGGCAGATAGAGATTGTCGAAGGAAGCCACCGAGCCGCCCATGCGGTCAATATTGAGCCCTGTCATATGGCTGCGGGCAATAGCAAAATCAAGCAGTGATGTCTTAGCGAAAATATCGCTTACCAAGGTACAATCCTTTAGGTTGTACTGTGCCAAAGCGTTTTTATCGTGCTGATAAAGCTGGCCAATTTCTCCACCCCTATCGTTGCCGTGCAACAGCTTACCCTCGTGCAACAGTTCCCTGGACACATTCTCAAGGGAAAAGCTCTCGAAGCGGTAAAAGGCGGCACGCAGCAGTTCGATACCATCAAGAATGACTCTTCCAGGGAGCGCAGCGGCCTTGCGCTGACCTTCATCATCCAGGTCGCGCCAGTGAACTTCACGGCCATCGCGGCCTAGGGTCAGGCGTTGTTTGGTATGCTGCGCGACTCGCTGTAAATACCAGGTATCGAAGTTCACCACATTCCAGCCGATCAAAACATCGGGGTCGTACTGCGCTATCCAATCCAGGAAGGCCTGCAATAGTTGGCTTTGGTTACCACAGGTTTCAATGTTATCCCCCAGCGCACCCTCCCCACACATAAATATCCTGCTGACCGTCTCGCCCCGATATTGGCCATGCACTGCTATAGAATATAACTGTAGGCCCGCCATGCTGGTTTCGATGTCGTAAGACACGACTCGCAGAGCAGGTTTGTAGAAAACTGATTTAATTTTAGGATCATTGAGAACAACGTGCTGGCCTCTCTGACGCGGCTCTCCGCGCAGTACAGCGGAACCTGTAATAAATCGTTCCATCAGAAAACGTTCGGCCGGATTTATGTCAGACTCCAGCGGATCCAGTCCATTCTCACGCAGAATGTCAGCGGCGCGCCTAGCCTGCCGGTGACTTTGAAAATACACACCGACAACCGGCTGCAGCTGAAAATCTCTCAGCTCTAGTGGCTTGAACTCGACGCCGCTTTGGCGTTGCAGCAACTGCCTTGCTGGCGCCGCTTCAGGCTCGCTCAAGAAAAAAGCACTGCGTTCCCCACGAACAAGCGCACAAAGCGGGCCCTCATCGGTCGAAAACCAAAACTCGAGTTCAATTCCCGCTTGGGTATCGCGCCAGTTGCGGGTAAGGATAAAGCCAGTATAGGTATGTATTGCCAAACTTTTTCTCAATCTGTTGGCTGTGCTGGTAGTATTGAGCTTTGCATAGACGACACTCTGGCTTAAGCTAACGCCACTGACAATTTCATCTAGCCTCCCGGTTTCGCACTATTCGGGGCGCAACACAAAAGGTATGCCCATGAAGAAACCCGTCATCAAGCAAGACCCCTTATACCAGCTACTGCGCAACGAAGACATCGACGGCTTCAACGCGCAGCGCGACAAACTCGATACATCAGAACTGAAGAGCGGCGACTACCGCGGGCGTGACTTGCGCAAAATGAACGCCGCTGGCCTGGATTTCAGCAATGCCTACTTTCGCAACAGCGACCTGAGCGGCATCGACTTTCGCAACACAAACCTGGAGGGTGCCAGTCTGTTGGACTCCAAGTTATCCGGCGTCTATTTCCCCAGTGAACTCAGCCCGGAAGAAATTCGTCTGTCCAGAGATACGGGAACTCGGATGCGCTACAACAAATAGCGCACCAGGGTGTTTATCTCACGCCTGCTATCCCTGCGATAATAAATCCATCAGATCGATAATTGAAGCGTTGGCACGGCTGATATAGGACGCCATTACCAGTGAGTGATTGGCCATCATGCCAAAACCACTGCCATTGACAATCATGGGGCTCCACACAGTATCCTGGGTGCGCTCCAGCTCGCGAATAATCTGCAACAGGCTAACCTGAGCATTCTTCTTGCTAAGCACATCTGCGAAATCGATCTCCGCCGCCTTCAGAAAATGGATAAGAGCCCAAGCGGCACCGCGCGACTCGTAGAATACGTCGTCAACCTCATTCCAGGGTGTTTTAACATACATTTCTTTCGCTGTGCGGGTGGATTGGGTGGCACCGCCGTCGCCCGCCAGATCTGTGTTAATTCTGCGCTGCCCCACGCTGGCGCTCAACCGCTGGGACAAACTCCCCAGACGGGTATTTACCGTCGCCAACCAGTAACGCAGGTTATCTGCACGTGCGTAAAACTGGGCGTTGCGTTCCTTCTCATCTGACAGGCGTCGAAAATAGCTGCGAGTCAACGTCAGGCCTTGCCTATATTGTGACTCGGATGAGGGTAAAATCCAGCTATCTGAATTAAAATTAAAACGCGGCTCGGCCAGGGCCAGGTCGGGGTCTTCGGTAGATTGAGACTGAGAGCGACTGTGCACTTCTCGCAGAGCCCGAGACAAGTCGCGCACCTGCACCAACACACCAAACTCCCAGTTGGGCACATTGTCCAGCCACAGCCCCGGGGGAAATTTATCGTTGTGAAGATAACCACCGGGCTTTTCAAGCAGGGTTTCGACCGCACCCATCAATGCTCCGGAGGTGGCAGAGCCGGTCACCAGGCTAACGTTGTCCTGTGCCGCGTAACTGGCTGCCTTGCCTTGCACATCAAATTGCGTAGGCATCCAACTCCAGTACATCCCCAGAACAATCATTGATGCCAAATAGAGTACAAAAAAACTGCCTGCCCATTTTACCCAATTGCCTTCGGGCAGAAAATCTGCCGCGCGTCCACGCCAGTCGGCAATTTTTTCGGTTACTGCATTCATAAGATTACCTAGTGGTGTTGATGGCTGGTCGCAGCGCCATCAGCTGCTGGCGCTGCCCTGCGCACTATCGCATCCGTACAAAGGGGCGAGGCAGACTCAAATTCCAGGCATAGCTTAACCTGTTCTCCCGGCGCGGGCATCTTCTCCAACCCCATTATCATTAAATGCATTCCACCGGGACCAAACTCGACACTTTTGCCCGTAGCGACCTCAACCACGTCCACTGCTTGCATAGTCATCATGCCATCGACGACGGCGCTAGTGTGAATTGTCACCTCCGCTTCCGGGTGAGAGTGTGCACCTACTATTCGAACAGCGCGCTTGCCAGTATTCTCAAGTGTGAGGTATGCGGCAGTATTCGCCTGTGAGGGTGGCATCGCTCGCACCCAGGCATTTTCAATAGAAGCCGACACTGCATGCGTTTTATCCTCCTGCATTGAAGCCGCACCCCCTGCGGCCCCAGCATTAAGAGTCGTCAGCGCCAACAGCGCTAGCCATTTTGTATTCCAGATTTTACTCAAGCGTTCTCCCCACTATGAAACTATCTACGAGTCCAGACGTCTCAGTTCTCACAAACCAGCAGTGAAACTCTGAACTTAACTCACTATAACATTATAAACTTTCCCCGATAGAATTGGGACAGCGGGCTGAGACTGGTACAATCATTCACGGCCTCAACCTGAAAATTTTGTGTGGTCTGGCCTCCCGGGAAAACGAAAGGATTAATATGCGTGCATTGCTCGCTAGCATACTGCTACTAACGACAAGCTTGTGTTATGCACAATCAGACCAGATTTGGGCCAACCAAAGCGCTGGGGAACTATCGACAGTTACTGTGGTTTCGCCCGGCGTTTCCAGCCCTGAATTTTTACCCGTAGAGGAGGCTTATCAACTCTCGGTCGAAATTGAAGACCAAGGCCATGTAAGAGTCTACTGGCAGATAGAAGAAGCCTATTACCTGTATCAACATCGCTTCAAGTTCCAACTCGAGGATGGGAGCGGGCCAATTGATCTTAGTATCGATTTCCCCGACGCCATCACTCACCATGATGAATACTTTGGCGAAGTAAAAATTTACTACCACAACGCCGATATTTCGCTTGAACTGCAGCGCGACATAAACCTTTCTCGCCCTGCCAGTCTAATCGTGACCTCCCAGGGTTGTGCCGATGCCGGCCTGTGCTACCCCCCGCAAAAACAGCACTTTAAGATAGATTTCTCCACTGGAAGTATTATTGAAGAAGCGGCGCCTTCTTCGAAAAGCAGCCAACAAAAGGCCTTCAATCCGGCACAAGAGGGGAGTGACTCCCTGCTCTACATGATGCTTCTCGCGTTTATGGGTGGAATCATTCTCAACTTAATGCCCTGTGTGTTCCCTATTTTGTCCTTAAAACTACTCAGTTTCGCTCGCAGTAATGACAGCGACCGTCATCTTCACGGATGGGTGTACGCAGGGGGCGTGGTCCTTAGCTTTGTCGTAGTGGCAGCAATACTAATCTCGCTGCAACAGGCGGGAAACGCATTGGGATGGGGCTTTCAATTACAGTCGCCCACCTTTGTCATCGGGCTGGCCTATTTATTTATCGCCATGGGCTTATCCCTGTCAGGGCTCATCGAACTGGGCCAAGGCGCCATGGGCGTCGGCAGTGGACTGGCCGACCGCAAGGGACTCAGTGGCAGTTTCTTCACTGGGGTACTTGCTGTCGTAGTGGCCAGCCCCTGCACTGCACCTTTTATGGGTACCGCGCTCGGTTTTGCCTTTACCCAGCCACCCTACGTAGCCCTGACTATATTTGCCGCTCTGGGAGGCGGAATGGCAGCTCCACTACTCCTTCTCAGTCATAGCGCAGGTGCCCGTAAATTAATGCCCAAGCCCGGGCCTTGGATGGAAACATTAAAGCAACTGCTCGCATTTCCACTGTATGCAACTGCCATCTGGTTGCTGTGGGTAGCCGGACGACAAACTGGCGTTAACACCATGGCTGTTGCGCTTTGCGGTGCACTGCTACTGGCCATGGGTTTATGGCTGTGGCGCTACCAGGGCTGGCGCAGAGTAGCCGCTGTCGCCTGTGTGATAGGAGCGATATTTATTGGAACAGGCCTCCCCTTGGAGAACTCGCAGGAAAAAGCCGGCAAGCCGTGGACGCAAGAACAACTGAATGAGGTGCGTGGCTCTAACCAGGCTGTGTTTGTCGATGTAACAGCTGACTGGTGTATCACCTGTATAGCGAATGAACGCGCCGTGCTAAAGAACGCTAAAGTAAGCGCAGCATTCAAGGAAAATGGCGTAGCCTATATGGTTGCAGACTGGACTCACTACAACCCCGAAATTGGACAATACCTGCAAAAATATGGTCGCAATGGTATCCCATTTTACATTGTCTACCCAGCCGACCAGAGGCAAGACCCTATTATCTTGCCCCAGATACTCACAACATCCGTGGTTCTAGAGGCGCTCGCCAGTGCAAGTGGCAGCTCCATGGGACAGTAATTACTCCCTGGCATGATGAATAAAACCAGCTAACTTCTTCTAATTAACGCCAAAATGCGGTCAAAATCCACAAACTATGCAAACTCATAGACACAGCATTGAAATTGCGGCAGTATGCCTCGCATGGCAACTATACTGGTACTACACGGCCCCAACCTAAACCTTCTCGGTGAACGCGAACCAGAGGTATATGGCACCACTACGCTTGGGGACATCAATCGCACTCTCGAGCAAGCTGCCCAGGAGCAGGGCCATCACCTGCTCAGCATGCAGAGTAACGCAGAATATGAACTGGTAGAGCGAATCCAGGACGCCAGACAAGAAGGGGTCAACTTTATTTTGATCAACCCTGCTGCATTTACCCACACCAGCGTCGCTATAAGGGACGCTCTGGCAGCGGTGGACATTCCTTTTATTGAAATTCATCTCTCTAATATTCACGCCAGGGAAGCATTTCGCCAGCAATCTTATTTTTCAGACATTGCCCAAGGCGTGATATGCGGACTGGGTGCCCAGGGCTACCAGCTCGGCTTACAAGCCGCACTGCAAATACTTGAGCCGTCAAAAACTAATCTGTAAAACACTCGAAAGGCTAGGGAGAACGCTATCGACATTCGCAAGGTAAAAAAACTGATCGAGTTGCTGGAAGAGTCCAACATTGACGAAATTGAGATCAAGGAAGGCGAGGAATCTGTGCGTATCACACGCAACAGTGGCTCACAGAATGTAATGATGGCCTCTTATCCTAGCGCCCTCGCTCCGGCTCCAGTGGCGGCAGCACCTGTCGCAGCGGCACCGGCAGCCCCCGTTGAGCAGGCAGCGACAACCAGCGGCCATGTCGTAAAGTCGCCAATGGTGGGCACATTTTATGCATCTCCCTCCCCCACTTCCGCCATATTTGTCGAGGTGGGCCAATCGGTCAAGGTTGGCGATGTTATCTGTATTGTTGAAGCCATGAAAATGATGAATCAGATCGAATCCGATAAAGCCGGAACGATTGAGGCTATTTTAGTTGAAGATGGAGAGCCTGTAGAATTCGACCAACCCCTGGTCAGTATCGTTTAAAGAGGATCTCACCATGGCCAAGCTGGAAAAGGTCCTAATTGCAAACCGCGGGGAAATAGCCCTGCGTATTTTGCGCGCCTGTAAAGAGCTCGATATTGGCACAGTTGCCGTGCACTCCACTGCAGATGCAGAGCTAATGCATGTGCGCCTGGCTGACGAGGCTGTATGCATCGGTCCACCGTCATCGGCTGAAAGCTACCTCAACGTGCCAGCTATTATCAGCGCGGCTGAAGTAACCAATGCCAGCGCCATTCATCCAGGCTATGGTTTCCTTGCCGAAAACGCCGATTTTGCCGACCAGGTCGAGAAGAGTGGCTTCGTATTCATTGGCCCCAGCGCTGACACCATCAGACTCATGGGCGACAAGGTCTCTGCGATCAAGGCAATGAAAAAAGCCGGAGTACCAACCGTACCGGGCTCTGATGGCGGACTGACCGACGACACGCAACGCACCTTGCAAATTGCCCGCGACATAGGCTACCCGGTTATCATAAAAGCGGCTGCTGGCGGCGGCGGGCGTGGCATGCGCGTGGTCCACAACGAGGCAGCCCTGCTCAATTCCGTACAGGTTACCCAAACTGAGGCAAGCTCCTTCTTTGGCAGCGGCGTTGTATACATTGAAAAATTCTTGCAAAAACCTCGACATGTTGAAGTCCAGATCCTCGCAGACGGACAGGGGAACGCGATTCACCTGGGCGACCGGGACTGCTCATTGCAGCGTCGCCACCAGAAAATTCTGGAAGAGGCTCCCGCTCCGGGAATTCCAGACGACGTGCGTAATGCCGTGGCCAAAAGTTGCGTCGACGCCTGCATCGACATTGGCTATCGGGGCGCGGGTACTTTCGAATTTCTGTACGAGGATGGCGGCTTTTATTTTATTGAGATGAACACCCGCGTGCAGGTGGAACACCCGGTTTCTGAAATGGTTACCGGTGTGGACATTGTCAAGGAGCAATTGCGCATTGCCGCTGGCATGCCACTGTCTTTTTCTCAAAGCGACATCACCATCAGGGGGCACTCCTTCGAGTGTCGTATCAATGCTGAGGACCCGCGTACATTTTATCCCTCACCGGGTAAAATTAAATACTTTCACGCTCCAGGTGGGCCGGGCATTCGCGTCGACTCCCATCTGTACGACGGCTACACCGTGCCACCTTTCTACGATTCCCTTATCGCCAAAATAATCAGCTATGGCGAAAATCGCCATATAGCGCTCAAGCGCATGGAGCTGGCGCTGGACGAACTCATTGTTGAGGGCATTCGCACCAATACACCGCTGCACCGCGATCTGGTGCGCGACCTGGCGTTCAAGGCCGGAGGTGTGAGCATTCACTACCTGGAAAGCAAACTGGAAGAACTTTAGTGTGGTGTAACACACTCAAATGAGCTGGCTGCAGCTGCGTCTGGATGCCAGGCCTGACGAACTTGAAAAGCTTGAAGGCCTCATGCTCGCCACGGGTTCCGTGGCAGTTACTATGGAAGATAACGCCGATAACGCTGTGCTCGAACCCGGCGTGGGCCAAACCCCTTTATGGATCCAAACTCGTGTCACTGGCCTCTACCCTGCGGATGCCGACATGGACGCTATATTGGCCAAATTTCCGACCAAGCTCATGGGGCTCACTAACCCTCGCGTAGAAATTCTTGAAGACAAAGACTGGGAACGTGAGTGGATGACGCACTACCAGCCTATGCAATTTGGACAATCGTTCTGGGTTTGCCCAAGCTGGCTAGAACCCCCAGACCCCGACGCCATTACAATGCTGCTCGACCCCGGTCTGGCCTTCGGTACCGGGACCCATCCCACAACAGCATTGTGTCTTACCGAGCTAGCCAAAATGACACTGCGCAAACAACACGTTGTCGATTATGGCTGTGGTTCGGGAATTCTCGGTGTAGCGGCACTACTGTTAGGCGCCGCCGACGTAATGGCCGTAGACAACGATCCACAGGCACTTGTTGCGACTGTAGACAACAGCCAGCGCAACAGTATTGAGCCGGCCTCACTGGCGGTATTTTTGCCGGAGCAAGTGGACATCGATCGTCACATGGAAAAAGCAGACGTAGTAATTGCCAACATTCTGGCGGGACCGTTAGTCACTTTATCCGATACATTGTTAGCTTTACTGAAGCCTGGCGGCAGCTTACTACTGTCGGGATTATTGGAAAAACAAGCGACCGAATTGTGTCGGCATTACCTGCCCCGAATAGAGCTCAGAATCGCAGCAGAGAAGGACGGCTGGGTTTGCCTGCTGGGATGCCTATCTAAATAAGCTGCCTAGCACAAATAATTGACGCTTTTTTGCACAGTTTTACTTCCCCAAGATATGCCTGTCGAGTATCATACTGCCTCTTTTTTTAAGCATTCCTACAAGCTGCTTTCATGCTAAAAATTGGTCCTTACAAACTAAACAGCCGTGTGATTTTGGCCCCCATGGCCGGAGTTAGCGACTTGCCATTTCGACGTTTATGTATGGCGTTCGGCGCCGGCCTTGCCGTAGGTGAAATGATTAGCGCCAACCCACAGCTGCGCAACACCCGCAAGACCATGATGCGTAGTAGGCACGACGAAGAGGCCGGGGCACGCTGCGTACAGATCGCCGGAAGTGACCCCACCCAGATGGCCGCTGCAGCACAATATAATGTTGAGCGGGGCGCACAAATTATCGATATTAATATGGGCTGCCCCGCAAAAAAAGTGTGTCGCAAGGCCGCAGGGTCGGCGCTTTTGCAAGACGAAGCTCTGGTCGCTTCAATATTAAAAGCCGTTGTCGGCTCGGTAGACGTGCCGGTCACCCTTAAAATCCGCACCGGCTCAAGTCCTGATGCCAGAAATGGGCTCGCCATCGCCCACATTGCACAAGACAGCGGCATCAGTGCGCTGGCCGTACATGGACGCACACGCAGCTGCGCTTTCAAAGGTCGAGCCGAGTACGACACCATCGCAGAAATTGTGCAAGCTATTGAAATACCGGTGTTTGCCAACGGCGACATAGCCAGTGCAGAGCAAGCCCACGCCATAATGAGCCACACGGGGGCGGCCGCTGTTATGATTGGCCGAGCGGCCCAAGGCCAACCCTGGCTTTGTGGCCAGATAGCCGCCAGATTGAATTGTGAGCTTGTACCACCCTCCCCCACTGTAGACGAAAAATTTTCTATTTTACTGCGCCACATCAAAGCGCTGCACGCCTTTTACGGCGACATTCTAGGCGTCCGAATTGCCAGAAAACATGTGGCCTGGTACTTACAGCACATCAACAACAATCCTGATTTACGCAAAGCCTTTAACGCCTTGCAGACTCAGCGAGAGCAGCTGTGCGCAATCGGCACCATTTCACGACTGACACAAAACCAATTTACTGAGAATGAGGTACTAGCAGCATGACAAGGGCTGAATCCCTGAATGGGTCCGGAATCAACGACCAACCGACCACGACACAAAACAGCACATCTGAGCCATTTGCCCACGGGCGAAGCCTTCGCGACTCAGTAACCATTGCCGTAAGTCACTACCTGAAAGAACTGGATGGCCAGCTGGCCACCGATGTCTACGACATGGTTCTCGCCGAAGTGGAAGCGCCTTTGTTGAAAGAAATCATGGCCTACACGCGCAATAACCAGACCAAGGCGTCTAACATGCTGGGGCTCAATCGTGGCACCCTGCGTAAAAAATTAAAGCAATATAAGCTCATTTCAAGCAAGGACTAACCCCCACACCATGACTGAAACAAATCTCGTTAAAGTTAACCGAGCGCTGATAAGCGTTTCCGATAAATCGGGCATCGTAGAGTTTGCCACCGCACTGCGTGAACAAGGCGTAGCCCTGCTCTCCACCGGTGGCACCTATCGCCTACTGCAGGAAAATGGACTGGAAGTAACCGAGGTGGCAGATTACACGGGCTTTCCGGAGATGATGGACGGGCGAGTAAAAACCCTGCACCCCAAAGTTCACGGTGGAATTTTGGCTAGACGCGGGCAAGACGATGCGGTCATGGCAGATCACGGCATCGATGCTATTGATATGGTCGTAGTCAATCTCTATCCCTTTGAAGCGACCGTCGCCAATCCCGACTGCACACGCGAAGACGCGATTGAAAACATCGACATTGGCGGCCCCACCATGGTGCGTGCGGCGGCCAAAAATCATCGCTTTGTAAGCATTATTGTCAACGCCACCGACTACCAAGAAATTCTCGCCGAAATGCGTGCCAACGCTGGCGCGACCTCCATGGATACACGCTTCAATCTGGCCATAAAGGCCTACGAGCACACCGCCGCATACGATGGCGCCATTGCCAACTACTTCGGCAAAAGCGTTCCCGGTGGCAGCAACAACTTCCCCCGCACCTTCAACACCCAGTTCCATAAAGTGCAGGAAATGCGCTACGGCGAAAACCCGCACCAAAGCGCTGCATTTTATGTCGAAGACGAAGCCGCGGCAGGCTGTATTGCCACAGCGAGCCAGTTACAGGGCAAAGAGTTGTCTTACAATAACGTGGCCGATACCGATGCCGCGCTTGAGTGTGTGAAAAGTTTTTCTGACCCGGCCTGCGTTATCGTCAAACACGCCAACCCCTGCGGCGCAGCCGTGGCGTCAAACATAAACGAGGCTTACGACTTGGCCTTTGCCACTGACACCGAGTCGGCCTTTGGTGGCATTATCGCCTTCAACCGCGAACTCGATGCAGCCACTGCCAGTGCAATAACTGAACGCCAGTTTGTAGAAGTCATTATTGCACCCTCCGTCAGTGAAGGAGCCGTGGCCGTCGTTGCTGCAAAGAAAAATGTACGCTTGCTGACCTGTGGTGAGTGGGCACAACACAGCGCAACCCACTCTTTGGACTACAAGCGGGTTAACGGCGGCCTACTGGTGCAAGAGCGGGATCTGGGTATGATCAGCATGCAGGACATTAAAATCGTGAGCAAGGTACAGCCCACAGCGCAACAGCTCAGCGACATGTTATTTGCGTGGAAGATCGCCAAGTTTGTTAAATCCAATGCTATTGTCTACGCCGCCAACGGACAGACGGTTGGTGTAGGCGCCGGACAAATGAGCCGCATTAATTCTGCACGCATCGCCGGCATCAAAGCGGAACACGCAGGTCTGGAAGTCAAAGGGTCGGTGATGGCCTCTGATGCATTCTTCCCCTTCCGTGACGGTATCGACAATGCAGGCCAATCCGGTATTGCAGCGGTTATCCAGCCCGGGGGTTCCATTCGCGATGACGAGATTATCGCAGCCGCCGATGAACACGGTATGGCCATGGTGTTTACTGGCATGCGCCACTTCCGTCACTAATGCCAGATTGGGGATATAACATGAACGTGTTGGTTATTGGCAGCGGCGGACGCGAGCATGCCCTGGCGTGGAAAGCAGCCCAGTCAGGCGACGTCGACACAGTGTACGTCGCCCCCGGCAATGCGGGCACAGCCGGTGAAGCCGGTGTTGAAAATGTTCAGCTGGATACAATGGATTTTGCCGGCCTAGCCGACTTCGCACAAAACAACGGTGTAGGCCTGACTATAGTTGGCCCGGAGGCACCGCTGGTAGAAGGCATCGTCGACTACTTTGAAGCCCGTAAACTGCGTTGCTTCGGCCCACGCAAAGGGGCGGCCCAGCTGGAGGGTTCCAAAGCTTTCACCAAAGATTTCCTTGCACGACACAATATTCCCACCGCTGATTACAGCAACTTCACCGAATTAGAACCCGCACTGGCCTACTTGCGTGAGCACGGGGCTCCCATAGTGATCAAGGCCGATGGCTTGGCCGCAGGCAAAGGCGTCATTGTCGCCGAAACCCTGCAGCAGGCTGAAGAGGCCGTCACCGACATGCTCTCTGGCAACGCCTTCGGTGAGGCGGGTTGTCGCGTGGTGATCGAAGAGTTTTTGCAGGGCGAGGAGGCCAGCTTTATCGTCATTGTAGACGGTGAAAACGTGCTGCCTATGGCCACCAGCCAAGACCACAAACGCATTGGCGAAGGTGACACTGGCCCCAATACAGGCGGCATGGGAGCCTACTCCCCGGCACCGGTGGTCGATGCCAGCGTACACCAACGTGTTATGGACGAAGTCATTTTTCCCACGGTGCGCGCTATGGCGGCAGAGGGCAACAGCTACACGGGTTTCCTCTACGCTGGACTGATGATCTCCGAGACCGGGGAGGTGAAAGTTATCGAATACAACTGCCGCTTTGGCGACCCCGAAACACAACCCATCATGGTGCGCTTGCAGTCTGATCTGTGCGCACTGTGCAACAGTGCGCTGGATGGCACACTAGACAAACAGCAAACCCACTGGGACGAACGCGTCGCCATCGGCGTCGTATTGGCCGCCGGCGGCTACCCGGGCGATTACGGCAAAGGCTTTGTTATTGAAGGCTTGGATGCCACTCAGGGCAGTAACATCAAAGTATTCCATGCTGGCACCGCCATTAACGGCGACGACATTGTCACCAGCGGAGGACGCGTTTTGTGTGTCACTGCACTGGCCGACACTATCGCCGTTGCTCAAACCGAGTGCTACCAGGGGGCAGATAAAATCAGCTGGGACGGCGTAACCCTGCGACGGGATATCGCCTGGCGCGCCATTAAGCGTCTGGAGGGCTAAAGCATCATGCGCAAGCGCAACCTTTCTTTAATCGACCGCTTCATCACCGAAGCCGACAGCGTGCTGCGCACCCTGAGTAATACCGGCCGCAAGGCCACTCGCCCCTCCCCTTCTGCAGGACACAAGGAAACCGAATTCAGCGAGCAAGAACGCCAACATGTGGCCGGACTTATGCGGGTCAACCATACCGGTGAAGTGTGTGCGCAAGCGCTGTACCAGGGCCAGGCATTAACCGCAAAGCTGCCCGAAATCCGCGAAGAAATGCAAACTGCCTGCGATGAGGAAGTTGACCACTTGGTGTGGTGTGAGGAGCGATTAAATGAGCTGGACAGCCACACCAGCCGACTCAACCCGATTTGGTATGGTCTGTCATTCGCCATGGGTGCAGCCGCGGGAGCCATTGGCGACAAGTGGAGCCTGGGGTTTGTTGCAGCGACCGAAGAGCGCGTGTGCAACCACCTGCGAGACCACCTCAAGCAGCTGCCCGAAAATGATAGACGTTCACGCCTAATATTACAGAAAATGCTGGAAGATGAGCAACGTCACGGCGAAAACGCCCTGAATGCTGGTGGCGAGGATTTCCCACGTCCCGTGAAGGATGCTATGACAGCTGTTTCACACCTTATGACACGCAGTAGTTACCGCATATAGCGCGTTGTTCATGGCCCTAGTGTTGCTGTATTTCTATTCGCCGCCAAATTCCAGCACTTCGTAGCTGTGACTAACATCCACACCCCCAGCAGCCAACATGATGCTGGCTGAACAATATTTCTCTGCCGATAATTCCACCGCTCGCTTCACCTGACTTTCTTTAACCTTTACGCCAGTGACGACAAAATGCAAATTAATATGGGTAAATACAGCGGGTACCGCGTCGGCTCGCCGCGCGTCCAGTTCAACCCGGCAATGCGCCACCTTCTGGCGCGACTTTTTCAGCATGCTCATTACATCGTAAGTGGCACATCCTCCCATGCCCATAAGCAACATTTCCATTGGCCTGGCGCCCATATTACGTCCACCCAGATCTTCGGAGCCGTCCATAACCACGGCGTGCCCACTGCCAGACTCGCCCACAAACATCGCTCCATCCGTCCACTTAACGGTTGCTTTCATAATGGTGTCACTCCTTAATTGATGCGCAGTAGCTTAGCCGAACTACCCGCCATAGGGCTCTTTAGAAGAACAATTCTCGCAGCTTTTCACCCGGGTCAGCACAACGCATAAAGGCCTCACCCACCAGAAATGCATGCACACCCTTATTTCGCATGGCCACAATATCCTCAACGGCATGAATACCACTCTCGGTAACAACCACCCGGTCGGCGGGCATATAGGGTAATAACTCCAGCGTGGTGTCCAATCGGGTTTCAAAGCTATGTAAATCGCGGTTATTGATACCTATTAGAGGTGTGGGTAATTCCAGTGCACGCTCCAACTCAGCTCTATCGTGAACTTCTACCAGAATATCTAGGTTGTGCTCAACAGCTACATTCGCCAATTCATGCATCTGGTCATCTTCGAGTGCGCTAACAATAAGCAAAATGGCGTCAGCGCCTATCGCTCTGGCCTCTACTACCTGGTAGGGGTCAACAGTAAAGTCTTTGCGCAACACGGGCAACTCACAGGCCGCCCGGGCCTGGGATAAATAAGCATCGGCACCTTGGAAAAAGTCGATATCAGTGAGCACCGATAAACAGGTGGCACCTCCGCGGCTATAACTCGAAGCTATCTCACCGGGGAGAAAGTTCTCACGGATAACACCTTTACTGGGAGAGGCTTTTTTAACTTCTGCGATAACGGCGGGCTGCGCCTTCATCACTTGTTGTTGCAGTGCTAGGGAAAAACCACGTACAGCACTTTGCTCGCTCATTCGGCTCTCGAGCTCTCCTAAGGAACAGCGAGACTGCCGCTCGCGGACTTCTTCGCTCTTACGCGCCAGAATTTTTCGCAAAATTGTAGGTGTACTTGCCGCCATTTCCCTATTGACTCCCTGCGCTCATAAGCTGGGTAAATTCCACAAATCGATTGAGTTTCTCCAATGCTTGCCCGGTAGAAATGAGGTCTTCTGCCAGCGCGACACCATCGGCCTGGGTTGCGACCAACCCGCTCACATAGATACAAATACCGGCATTCAAGGCAATAATGGCCGCTGCCTTGCGTGCGCGATTGTCATTGGCGCCCTCTGCGGATAGAGCAGCGCGAATTAACTCAGCCGATTCTTTCGCGCTTTTGACTGAAAGCCCTTCCAGAGACTCTTTTTCGATAGCAAAATCGGAGGGTGAAATCACATACTGTGAAATATTTCCGTGGAGGAGCTCGGCCACGCGGGTGTCGGCGGCGATCGAGATTTCGTCTAGGCCATCTTCGGAATGCACCACCATCACCTGTTCGCTGCCGAGCATCTTCAACACCTGGGCCATGGGCTCGCACAGGTCGGGGGAATAGACGCCAATTAAGTGCCGCTTTACGCTGGCAGGGTTGGTTAAAGGGCCTAGTATATTGAACAGGGTACGCATCCCCAGCTCACGACGCGGACCAACCGCATAGCGCATTGCACTGTGATGAATGGGAGCAAACATAAAACCCATGCCCACCTCTTCTACCGCTCGGGCAACCTGCTCGGGGCTTAAGTCCAGCGGCACGCCCAACTCTTCCAGTACGTCAGAACTGCCACTGGTACTGGAGACAGAACGATTACCGTGTTTCGCCACGTGTGCCCCAGCCGCAGCTACTACAAAAGTCGCGGCTGTGGAGACATTAAACAGGCTAGCGCCGTCACCCCCGGTGCCGACAATATCAACCAGATGATCAGAGCATGCTTCAGAAATATGCACCGGCGCTGCCAGAGCCCGCATCACCTGTGCCGCCCCGGCTATTTCCTGGATGGTCTCACCCTTGACCCGCAAGGCCACCAACAAACCGCCTATTTGTGCATCGGTACACTCGCCAGTCATGAGTTGCGCCATGACATCGGCCATGTCTTCTTGCAACAGGTCTTTACCTTCAGTGAGCTGCTCTAGCGCTTGTTGAATTTTCATCGTACTTACTCCTCCCGGTGGTGTTGTATTTCTTTGCCCGGGTCATTGTTGTAAAAAATTCTGCAACAGGTCATGTCCATGTGCCGTGAGAATAGACTCGGGGTGAAACTGCACGCCCTCGATAGGGAGTTCACGGTGTCGCAAACCCATAATTTCATCGATATCCCCCGACTCTGTTTCAGTCCAGGCGGTTATTTCAAGCACGTCTGGCAGGCTTTCCTTCGCAACCACCAGGCTGTGATAACGAGTGGCTTCAAACGGTTCGCTTAGCCCGTGGAAAACGCCCTGACCTCGATGATGTATGGGTGATGTTTTTCCGTGCATCACCTTTCTTGCTCGCACTACTTCTCCACCAAAAACTTGGCCAATACTTTGATGGCCCAGACAAATTCCCAGTATCGGTAGCTTACCCGCCCACCGGCGCACCACGTCCATTGATATTCCCGCCTCATTGGGTGTACAGGGGCCGGGAGACAGAACGATTCTTTCGGGAGCCAGTGCTTCGATTTCATCGACACTAATTTCATCATTGCGAACCACGTGCACATCCGCACCCAGTTCACCCAGATACTGCACAACGTTGTAAGTAAAGGAATCATAATTGTCTATCATTAGTAGCATTGCTTAGCCCTCCCCCGCCAACACCATGGTCGCGGCCCGGAACATGACGCGCGCTTTGTTTAGAGTCTCTTCCCACTCCAGCGCAGGCACCGAGTCGGCGACCACACCGCCGCCGGCCTGCACGTACAGCATGTCATCTTTAATCACAGCCGTGCGAATGGCAATTGCGGTATCCATGTCACCCGCCCAAGAAATATAGCCCACAGCGCCGCCATATATACCGCGTTTTACCGGCTCCAGCTCATCTATGATTTCCATAGCCCTAATCTTCGGCGCTCCACTGAGAGTTCCCGCCGGCAGGGTTGCGCGCAATACGTCGATAGCAGACTTACCCTGCTTCAGCTTACCCGTTACATTGGAAACTATGTGCATCACGTGAGAGTAACGCTCGATTGTCATCTTATCGGTGAGTTCTACTGAGCCAATCTCAGCGATACGGCCCACGTCGTTGCGCCCCAGATCTATCAACATGAGATGCTCAGCCAGTTCCTTGGGGTCGGCCAGTAGCTCTGCTGCCAGAGCCTCGTCTTCGGCTTCGCTGCTGCCGCGACGACGTGTTCCCGCCATAGGCCTCACCGTGACAACACCACGCTCAACCCGCGCCAAAATTTCTGGCGATGAACCTACAATATGGAAATCATCCAAGTCGAGATAGAACATGTAGGGCGATGGATTGAGGTTGCGCAGCGCACGATACAGATTTAGTGGTGGTGCACTAAAGGGCAGCGCCATTCGCTGAGAAGGCACCACCTGCATCACATCCCCTGCCAACACGTACTCCTTTACACGCTCCACTGCAAGCTCGTACTCATCCCGGGTGAAATTAGAGTCAGCCAAGGTCTCAAGGGCAGAGTCGGATGATGGATTTAACACCACATCGGACAGAATGGGCATGGGAGCAGGAAGACGTGCACTGAGCGCTGACAAACGCGACTTAGCCAACTCGAAAGCATTTTCCTCAGCCGGGTCGGCATTCACAATAAGACGAATGGTGCCGGCAAGGTTGTCGAACACCAGCACTTCGTCTGACACCATTAACAAAATATCTGGCGTTCCCAGCTGGTCTGGCGGAGTGCTGTCGCGCAAACACGGCTCAACATAACGCACCGTGTCATAACCAAAATAGCCCACTAAGCCTCCGTGAAAAACAGGTAGGTCTTGTTGAGGTGCAGCCTGATAACGAGCTTGAAATGTCTCGGTATAGGCCAGCGGATCAGCAACGTCTTCGCTGTCCACAAGCTTCCCATCGAGCCACTGCTCTACGCGGTGATCAAATACCTTTAGCAGTCTGCGGCACGGCAGACCGATAATGGAATAGCGACCCCACTTTTCACTCCCCTGCACCGATTCAAAAAAATAGGAATATGGACCTTCAGCGAGCTTGCGATAGACGCTCAGAGGGGTGTCCAGATCGGCTAGTACTTCTGTGCTCACGGGTATACGGTTAAAACCCTGTTGTGCCAGGGCGGCAAAGTCTTGCGAGTTCATGGTCTGTTCCTGGGAGATTTGTTTAGCGTGTGCCCTTACAGGCGTGAAGAAACTGTGGCTACCATCGCCAGCAAGTAACCTCTCTCATCGACGGGGCACCGAATGATTTACGCTTTGCCGTTTGCACAGCTCTCTCCAAGGTTGTAAGAACCAGTATTGTACATGGGTTTTTGAATTTGAGTAATGTTAGACGGCGCTTAACTGCGCGCGCATTTCGCCGATAACTTCGGCGTAATCTGGCGCGTTGAAAATCGCGGAGCCGGCGACAAAGGTGTCAGCGCCCGCCGCCGCAATCTCGGCAATATTGTTCACTGTGACCCCACCGTCCACTTCGAGGCGGATGTTGTAGCCAGAGTTGTCGATGAGCGCGCGCGCGTCACGCAACTTATCTAACGTGGACGGGATAAAAGATTGACCACCGAAGCCAGGATTAACCGACATCAATAAAATCATGTCCACTTTATCCATCAAGTATTTAAGCGCCTCCAGGCCGAGGTGCGGGTTGAGTACCAAGCCCGACTTACAACCCGCTTCACGGATCATTTGCAATGAGCGGTCAACATGGGTGGAGGCGTCGGGGTGGAAGGTAATATAGCTGGCGCCAGCTTCGGCAAAATCGTTTATCAGGCCATCTACCGGACTGACCATGAGATGGACGTCAATATCGGCAGTGACGCCGTGCTTGCGCAGCGCTTTGCAAACCATGGGACCTATGGTCAAGTTGGGCACATAGTGATTGTCCATCACATCGAAATGCACCACGTCGGCACCGGCAGCCAGCACATTGTCGACTTCTTCTCCAAGACGGGCAAAGTCGGCGGAGAGAATGGAAGGTGCTATAAGGAAGTCGCGCATTGTTTGGGGCTCCGGTGAAAAGGGTTATGGGCTTCGCGCCGACTATTCTAGCGCAAAACCTCGTAGCTTGTGGCCTATCCTGACATTAGGAGCGCCTTTCTATGCCTTGGTAGCATCTGTAATCTTCTTATCCAGTATTTGCAGACGCTGCGGCGTGCCCACATCTACCCACTGGCCCGCATAATACTCCCCGCTGACACTGCCTGCTTGAACCCCCCTGTCCAGTAAAGGACGAAGAGCCCGCTTTCCCTGTGATTCACCTGCAAAAAAACACGGGCTGTACAGTCCAACCCCAGCGTAGGTGTACCCCATCGCATTGGGTTCTTTCAAGCTAACAGCGCCGTTGGTATCCATAGAATAGTCTCCCAATGGGTGCTGCGCCGGATTATCCACGAACACCAGGTGAGCTTCATTGTGGCCAGTATTTAACTCCCGCTGCAACAGTCGCTCAAAGGGGTAGTCGGTCCAGACATCTCCGTTAACAACCATAAACGGGCTGTCGCCTAGCAATGTCAGGGCGTTAATTATTCCTCCCGCTGTTTCCAGCGGTATGGACTCTGGCGAATAGGAGATAGACACGCCCCAGCGCTGCCCATCGCCACAGTAATCCATTATTTTCTGACCAAGGTGGGAGACGTTTATAACCAGTTCATTCAAGCCAAGCGCGGCCAGGCGACGAATATGGTGTTCGATGAGCGGCATTTCTGCAACTTCTAATAAAGGCTTGGGGGTGTGATGGGTGAGCGGGCGCATACGCTCCCCAGCACCGGCGGCCAGCAGCATGACTTTCATATTTTCCCGCCCCAGGATTGTTGGGCAACCCGTGGCGATATTGTGTTTTCAAACCAGTCTTTAAACTCCGCAAATACGGGCTGCTGTGGCGCATACTTTTCCAACACTTCCTCAACGTAAGCGATAACCAGTGGTAAGTCGTCCAGGTAACTGGGCTTGCCGTCACGCAGGTGTAAGCGAGCAAAGGTGCCCAGAACCTTTATGTGGCGCTGCAAGCCCATCCAATCGAACCAGCGCACAAACTGACTTTCATCGTCGCCCACCCAGTGCCCCTGTGCACACAGTTGCGCTCGACAAGTCAGCGCCCACCCCTGCACCTGCTCACCGGGCCATCGAACGTAGCAGTCGCGTAACAGCGACACCAGATCATAGGTAATGGGGCCCACTACTGCATCCTGAAAATCGATGAGTGCCATTTCTCCCTCGGCCAGCAACATCATATTGCGACTGTGAAAATCACGATGCACTAGGACCTGCGGTTGCTCCAGCGCCGAGTCCAATAAAAGTCGGTTAAACCTGCTCAGTAAACTCTGCTCCTGCGCGCTTAAGGACAAGCCCAACAAAGCCTGAGCAAACCAAACGGGGAAACGCTCTAGCTCTTGCGTGAGCAACGCTGCATTGTAGTCGGGTAAATCCAGCTTACTAATGTCCAACACCGCCATTTTAGACAGCAGCTCGAACGCCTGAGCATAATAGCCATCAACGGTATTGGCATTGAGTTCGGGCAACAAAGTTCGATCGCCTAGGTCCTGCAACAACAAGTAACCTCGCTCGTAATCAACTGCGAGTACATCAGGCACCGCTATACAGGCCATGGCCAACAGTTCTCCCACCGCAACAAAAGCTTCATTTTTCTCTGTGTCAGGCGGCGCTTGGGCCACGACATAGCTACCTCTACTGGTTTCCAAGCGAAAATACCTGCGACTGCTAGCATCACCGGCTACCATCGCGAAAGTGTCACAACTAGCCTCGCTGCCTGGTGAAGATGGCAGGGACGCCATCGCCCAGGGGAGTAAATCGAGCGGAATAGGGGCTTGAACCATATACTTTTTATACCTTTGCTGTAATTATCTATGTTAACGAGTGGAAGGCACAGGTCAAATATTGACGGACAAAAACGCGGAGATGCATTACTATGCGTGCTCCCAACACAAACTTCTCTGACGCCACTTTAACCCACAACTCAATGACAGCTCATTCCGCCAAAATTTTAATACGCTTGACGGTTTTATCGCTGTGTCTTGCGCTGCCCCTATCTTCGCAGGCACAGGATAGCAACCAATTGGATTGGTCTCCAATCGAGGCTGTGCCCGAATCTCTGCGCAACGGCCAGTGCGAACAATGTGGGGGTCAGTATATCGACCCACTGGCTGACCAGGACACAAGTATTCCCCCGGAAAAACAAGATATACATGGCTCAGCACTGAGCACCGAAATGCTGGGCAATGACATCACCCTATCCGGCGGTGTGGTTCTTCAGCAGGGATACAGGACATTGCAGGGCGACAAAGCCACCATCAACCGTGAAACCGAGTCTGGCACTCTCACCGGTGATATCACCATCCGCGAACCAGGCGTACTTCTGCGCGGTGAGAGTGCAGTCTTCTCTGCGCAAAACGATGAAGCCAGGGTCAACAACGGCCAATTTGTGCTGCATACGCAACACATACGAGGCCAAGCCGACATAGTGGTACGCGATAGAGACGGACTGATACACATTGAGCATGGCGAAGTCAGTTACTGCGCGCCCGGTGACAATGACTGGGCCATCACCGCTGACAACATTGTGCTGGACTTAGACAAGGGTGTAGGTACCGCGGTAGGGGCAAAGCTCAAGATTGGTGGTGTGCCTATCATCTACACGCCCTGGCTGAGCTTTCCTTTGGATGACCGACGCAAATCGGGCTTTCTGTGGCCCAATATTGGCAGCGATAGCAGCGGCGGAGTGGACATCTCAGCCCCTATTTACCTCAACCTCGCACCTAATTATGACGCTCTCTATATACCAAATTTTATTGAAGAGCGCGGCCTGAACCATGAGCTGAAAACGCGTTATATGGGCGATACCATTGGGGAGTGGGCTGTTAGCGGGGCCTACATGGGTTCTGACAAGCGCTACGAGGACGAAGTTCCCGATGCTGGCAGCTACGACCGTTGGATTGGCGTAGTAAAACACCATGGCCTTATCAATCAGCGCTGGCGTTCCACCGTGGATTACAGCAAAGCCAGCGATGTCAATTACATCAAGGACCTGAATAGCTCTAGCCTGGACAATAAGCGTCGAACTGCCCTATTACAACGTGGCGCCGTCGAATATCTGGGAGACGACTGGCTACTGCAAATGGAAGTACAGCAGTTCCAGACACTGGCGAATGACATTAATAACGATTATAAGAAGCTACCCCAGATCGACGCACAATATCGGGGCCGCAGCGAACCATTCAGCATCAACCCGATACTGTTCGCTCAGTACTCACATTTCGGCACCGACCTGAACCGCGTTACCGGCGAGCGTTTTTACGCCGAGGCTGGCGCTGAGTACCCCATGCAATGGCAGCACGGCTTTCTTACTCCACGGGTTAAATACCGCGCACTAGAGTATCAATTGGAACAAGGTGCAGCCCCTCTACTAGACGATACCCCCTCCTCTACATCTGCCTTGGCGAGCCTGGATGGCGGTCTGTTTTTTGAACGCTCGACCAATTTCGCTGGCAAGGGATATCTACAGACTCTGGAACCTCGACTGTTCTACCTCTACAGTGAATTTGACCAGCAGCTGAACCAACCAGATTTTGACAGCGCTGAGCTCACCTTTACCTATAACCAGCTGTTTCGTGAAAGCCGCTTCAGCGGTCGCGATCGTCTCGATGATGCCAATCAGGTAGCAGCAGGGATCACCACACGGTTTATTGGCGAGGATGACGGCCACGAATACGGCAGTGCCAGCTTTGGCCAGATCTATTACTTCAAAGACCGCAAGGTGCGCCTGCGGGCCATCGACCCGGTTCTGGACACAGCCCGCTCAGAGCTGGCGGCTGAATTCAACTACAGCCCCGGCGACTATCTCGACATCCGCGCCAATGTTATCTGGGATCCTTACGAAAACCGCGCGAATAGCGGCAGCCTGCAGGCCAACTTAAAGACCAATAACGGCGCACTGTTCAATGCAGGCTACACGTTCCGCCGTCCGCTAGGCAAATTTTCAGGTATACAACCGGACACCGAACAAGTTACTTTCTCTACCTATCTGCCTGTCGGGTCAAATTGGAGCGCCTTTGCAAGCATCAGCTATAGTCTTGAGGCCAGTACGGACATAGAAGACATGTTTGGACTAGAATATGACAACTGCTGCTGGACAGTACGTATATTTCACCTACAATATTTCGACAACGTTCCCGGAAAAATTTCGGACTTTTCTAACCCCAATTTGGAACGAGAGAAGTCTACGCAGGTCCAATTTGTACTAAAAGGCATAGGCGGCTTTGGCAGCCGTATTTCTGGTATTCTAAAGGAAATGATTAGAGGTTATGAAGAACGTGAGTATTAAAGCATTAGTAGTAGCGACATGCTTGGCACTAAGCATCGTCGCGCCCACCGCCCGCAGCGCCACTGAGATACTCGACCAAGTGGTGGTCATTGTGGATGAAGACATCATTATGGCCAGCGAACTGCGCTCGAGGCTCGCCGCTGTCACCCAAAACCTCAAAGCCCGTGGCATCGAAATGCCGCCGGAAGATCAGCTGGTAAGAGAAACTCTCGACCGCTTAATTCTGGAGAACATCCAATTACAATTGGCAGATCGAGTAGGTGTACGCATCAGTGACGCCCAGCTCAATTCCGCATTGGGACGTATGGCCGGACAAAGCGGCATGAACCTTGAGCAATTCAGGGCTAGGCTGGAAACGGAAGGCCAGTCTTATAACGCAGTTCGCGAAGACGTTCGCCGTGAGATGATGCTGCAACGCGTACAGTCGGGCAATGTCAATCAGCGCATTCAAATTACCGACCAAGAAATCAAAAACTTTTTGCAGACGGAAGAAGGGCTAAATCTCACCCAACCAGAATACCATCTGGTTCACGCCCTGCTGTCCCTGGCACCCAATGCCTCTGGGGCAGAAGTAGCCGCGGCGCAACAATATGTAGATGAAATAATCACAGAGATCCGATCCGGGCAGGCATTTGAGAGTGTTGTCAGTGCCAGTAATGGCAAATATACATTTAGCGGCGGCGATCTGGGCTGGCTCAAGACCGATGACCTACCCTCTTCGTTCAGTGAAGTGGCCCCAACGCTGAAAAAAGGTGAAACCGCCGACCCCATTCGTAGCGACAGCGGTTTTCACCTTGTGTACATGGCCGACCTGCGCGGCGGGGAGGAAATGGTCTCCCAGACAGAGGTTCGCCACATCCTGGTAAAACCTTCCGAAATTCTCACCGACGCACAAGCTGAACAGCTGGTTGTCGACCTAAAAGTCCGTATTGAAGGGGGCGAAGACTTTGGCGAGTTGGCAAAAGAATATTCCGAAGATATTGGTTCCGGCCAGGAGGGCGGAGATTTGGGCTGGACCATGACAGGACAAATGGTGCCTGAATTTGATGCGGCCATCGAGCGCGGCAAAATCGGAGAAATCAGCGACCCCATCCACAGCCAGTTTGGCTGGCATATCCTGGAAGTGACGGGCAGACGTGACCAGGATATGACTGAGCTAGCCATTCAATCCAAGGCACGGGAATACCTGCACAGCCGCAAATACCAGGAAGAGCTGGATGTCTGGTTGCGTAAGATCCGCGATGAAGCATTTGTGGACATCAAATAAGCAGGGCTTGCCATGAGCGGCGAAGCGCTAATTCCTCGCATTGCTATAACCGCCGGAGAGCCGGCGGGAATTGGCCCGGATATTCTGCTGATACTGGCAGCTGTCGAGCTGCCTGTTCCGGCCGAGTTGGTGGCCATTGCAGACCCACAGTTATTGCGCACGCGTGCTAAATTACTGGGTTTGTCGGTACAACTAGAACCAGTCGACCTACAGCAACCCGCCATCGCGCACCGCGCAGGACACCTCAAAATACAGCCCGTAGCACTCGCCACCCCCAGCAAACCAGGCGAGCTTAACCCTGCAAATTCCAGTTATGTATTAGCCACCTTGCAAGCAGCAGTGGACGGTTGCCGAAGTGCCACAGCAAACACAGGCGCTGCCCACAACACAAATTCCGCCGACGTAGCGACCTTAGGGCCCGGTTTCGCCGCAATGGTCACCGCTCCCGTGCAAAAATCCGTTATCAATGATGCCGGCATTCCCTTCTCGGGCCACACCGAATTTTTGGCCGAAGCGACTGCTACGGAGACAGTAGTGATGATGCTGGCTACCCGGGAATTGCGTGTCGCACTGGCCACCACTCACCTACCCTTGAGCGCCGTTCCAAATGCAATTACTGAAGATTTACTCGAACAAATCCTGAATATTGTGCATAACGACCTACGCGCGAAATTCGGTCTGCTCAATCCGCGCATCGCCGTCCTGGGCTTAAACCCGCATGCTGGAGAAGGCGGCCACATGGGTCGAGAGGAAATCGACACGATTATTCCTACGCTGGAAAAGCTGCGAACTCAAGGCATGAATTTGCTGGGCCCTCTGCCCGCAGACACTGCCTTCAATCCCAAAGTTTTGCATCAGGTCGATGCCGTGTTGGCCATGTATCACGATCAGGGTCTGCCAGTGCTTAAATACAGTGGCTTTGGCGAGGCAGTTAACATTACGCTGGGGCTACCCATAATTCGCACCTCAGTTGACCATGGCACGGCGTTGGATCTGGCGGGCACTGGGAAGGCGAATGCGGGAAGTTTGCTTAGAGCCATAGAGGTGGCAGTTGAGCTGGTAAAAAAGAGTAATGACTTCGCCCCGGCACGAATAGATCCCTAAATTTTCCTAAGTAAAAAGCTAACTTTTCCTTTTTGTAGCTTCTGTGTATTGCCTAAGCACCTCTAAAGCACTCCCCTCACACTCAATCCGCCCATGATCAATCCAAATAACTCTGCCACAAAGGTCCTTAATCTGCGCCGCTGAATGAGAAACAAACACGACAGTTTGCTTACCCTTAACCCGCTCCTTCATCGCCTGCTCAGCCTTCGCCTTAAACTGCGCATCCCCAACACTTAAGACTTCATCAATCAAAAGAACGTCAACATGTGTTATTAGCGCCGTAGTAAAGCCTAGCCGCGACCTCATACCTGATGAATAGGTTTTGACTCGCTCTTCAAACGAATCACCCAGCTCAGAGAAATCCTTAATTTCCTCGAGAACGTTATTCGCCTCTTTCTTCGTAGCCCCCTGCAATATCGCAGCCAAGAACGCATTGTCTCTGCCGGAGAGATCGTTGTTAAAACCCAAACCAATAGACAGCAAAGAAGCGGTTACCCCCTGTTTAATTTTCACCTTCCCTGAAGTCGGGGCGACAATACCCGCCATAAGTCGCAACATCGTAGTTTTACCCACGCCATTACGCCCAATAATTCCCAGGGTCTCATTCTCATACAACTTAAATGACACTCGTTCCAGCACGTGGTGCACACCGTCATCAAACCTGTCTTTACTGGTACGAAAATTGAATGACACATCATCCAACTCGAGCATCACAGCTGGGTCTTTATCGCTCATGATGACAGTACTCTAAGGGCTAGATATTGACTATTTTTACGCATTAGCCGCGCCATTAAAACAATCAACAAACTAGCACCCACACCTATAAGCAACAAATGAACAGCATTCGGCGCGCTTTGGTGCATTAACACCTGTCGATTAGCATCAAGAAGAAAAGCCAATGGATTAAGGCTCAGTAGTAAATTAACTTTATCCGGGCTACCTATACTACGAACATCAAAGAATACTCCAGAGGTAAAAAGGAGAAACATCATTCCAAGAGGGATAATTTTACTGAAATCCCGAGTCAAGCAAACTAGATATGCTCCCATAAGAGAGCAGGCAACAATAAGTAGGTAGTTCACCAGCAGCACGGGTAACATCCATAACCAGGTTGAGGTCACCGGAGTGCCAAACGCAATAAGCATCACAAACAAACAAAGGTAAACGGTCGACTGTCGATAAATGCTTTCCTGTACAGCAGCCATTGGAAATAGTGTTTTGGGTACATCAATTTTACTCACCAGGCTAAGGTTTCCTACAATGCTATTGGATGCTTGCGTCACCGTTTTAGAAAACCAGATGAACGCAAATTTTCCACAGGCCAAGAACAACAAGAACTCACTTCCCGAACGCCCCTTCGAATCAAGAATGACATTGAAAACAAGATAAAACACAGCCACCCAGAGTAGCGGCTCCAGAAACCACCACAAATAGCCCAGTGTAAGCTTGGATGCGTCTGCCTTCAGCAGCATACGAGCCTGAAGATCGATTAGGCGAAAATATTGAGTGAGTGTCATTGGATTGAGGCTGTACCGGTGACTAGCTGCTTGAAGGTATTTAGTGATTACTCAGGTTACCAGATATTTCCTCTGGGGTATCTGAATAGCCTTAGGCTTTGAGACATTCATTTTTCTCATTAGCGAATATCTTTGCTTGGAGCAAATGAGATGTTCGGTTACACGCGCGCTTTTAATGCTATCTGTTATCGCAGACGTATTTGTGGCGATAGCTCAAAAGCCTGTAGCGTAATGCTTTTAGTCGGCTGCGCTCCTAAGTTTGAATCTCCAATTTCGACCAATAAAGCGCTAGGCACACGTCAATACCCTTCAGGGTTCTCCAACTGCCAACGCCACGTATCCACACACATTTCTTCCAGGGTACGCTGTGCACTCCAGCCAAACATTTCCCTAGCCAGGGACGAGTCTGCCCAACACTCGGCGATATCCCCCGCCCTGCGAGCAACGATTTGGTAGGGAACAGACTTACCGCTGACACGTTCAAACGCTTTAACCATTTGCAGCACACTCACGCCACACCCTGTGCCCAGGTTGACGTTTATCAAGCCACCTTCGCGAGCGAGAAATTTCAGTGCAGCAATATGCCCCTGGGCGAGGTCCATGACATGGATGTAGTCACGCACGCCGGTGCCATCCACCGTAGGGTAATCGCCGCCAAACACGCTGAGACAGTCGCGGCGGCCGACTGCGACCTGTGCTATGTAGGGCATTAGGTTGTTCGGTGTGCCTGCAGGGTCTTCACCGATCAGAGCACTGATATGGGCGCCCACCGGGTTAAAATAACGCAGGCAGGCAATGTTCCAGTCGGGCTCAGCGTGTTGCAAACTGGCGAGTATGTCTTCTATAACCAACTTGCAATGGCCGTAGGGATTGGTGGTGGAACGCGGAAAGTGCTCTTCGATTGGCGTACGCGCCGGGTCACCATACACTGTAGCTGAGGAGGAAAACACCAGATTTTTTACGCCTGAACGGCCCATCGCAGCGAGTAACTCCAGTGTTCCGTGAACATTATTGTCATAGTAGGTTAGGGGCTGTTCGACGGATTCACCCACAGCTTTTAGGCCTGCAAAATGGATGACCGAGGAGATATCGTAGGTGGAAAAAATACCGTCCAGATCCTCAGAGTTACGGACATCGCCCTGAACAAAGACTGGCGTAACACCCGTAATGGTTTCTAGGCGAGATAGCACTTCGTGCTTACTGTTACACAAGTTGTCGAAAATGACAGGGCTAAACCCGGCCTCCACCAACTCGACAAATGTGTGCGAACCAATATAGCCTGCTCCACCCGTCACCAATACCGTGTTGCTCATAGATTTATCTACTCTGTCTGTTACATGCTGTATCTAATGCATGCTGTGATAGTAACAAAAATTCCACCGCCAGCATTAAAATATGATCGCTTTTGATGTGCCAAAGGGTCTCGAACTCAGATATTGTTTATCGCCGCTGTACGTTATGTCAGCAATAAAGGCCAGATAGCTTCTAGTTGGGAAACTGTGCAATACCACGAGGTAGACGCCATGCAAACAATAAAATTACGGCAGCTGGGAAACACACAATCGCTGCGCCTGCCCGAGGCATTTTTTATTCCGGGTAGTGAGGTGAAAGTTTATCGCGAGGGTAGCCGGGTTATCCTGGAGCCCGTTGCCGCGTCCTGGAATGACATTCTGGAAGCGTTAGATTCGGCGCATGAAACGGTTAAGTAGGGCTTTACAGGCTTATGAGCCGCACGCCTTATGTTTGGCCAGGCACTGTCTTTACAAAAAGTAATTAGCGTATATACTTTTTTATTGCTGCCTCCGTACCAGCCGAATATACCCTTATGCCACCAGAAATAAAGCTGATCACTATCGGTAGCTCAAAGGGAGTGCGCATACCAAAAGTCCTGCTACTCCAATATGGGCTGAAGGGGGACATTATCTTGGAAGAACGCAAAGAGGGGCTAACAGTAGACGATGAAAATGATTTCTAAGCACCACAGCGGTTATACTATCTACTTCGCAGACCTTGACCCAACTATCTAGCCCATGTCTACACAACCCCACAAGCACCGAGCCCGCAAACGTTTTGGCCAAAACTTTCTGTGCGATGAAGGTATTATCAATCGTATTGTCAGTGCCATCTACCCACAAGACACCGACCACATTGTGGAGATTGGACCAGGCCAGGGCGCACTCACCGGATCGCTGGTGGCAAGCGGCGCCCAATTGGACGTCATTGAACTCGACCGCGACCTTGTACCCTTTTTACTCGCGGCCTATGCTTCCTCGCCCCGCTTTGACCTACACAGCGCCGATGCGCTGAAGTTTGACTATGCCCAGCTGGCCAGAAGCGCTCGCTCACTGAGGATTGTGGGCAACCTGCCCTACAACATATCCACGCCTCTCATTTTCAAATTGCTCGAAAGTGCACCGTTAATCAAGGATATGCACTTTATGCTACAACTCGAAGTGGTGAACCGCATGGCGGCCTCACCTGGCAGTAAAAACTGGGGACGCCTGGGTATCATGACGCAGTACCACTGCGAAGCGGAATCACTATTTGACGTACCCCCCACTGCTTTTTCGCCAGCCCCTAAGGTGCAATCGGCCATTGTGCGGCTGACGCCCAGGGCCAAATCTCCCTGGCCCGCCTGCGACGAGACTACGCTGCGGCAAGTCGTACAGGCCAGCTTTGCACAACGACGAAAAACACTGCGCAATAACATTAAGGGACTGCTCAACGATGCTGCTCTGGAAGAATTGGGCATCGACCCGGGCGCTCGTTCAGAGACACTAGAATTGGGCCAATTTGTTGCAATGGCAAATGCAGTAAGTGCGTTGGCCGAAAGTGTCAAAGCGTGAGTACCTACGTCGTCGGCGATATTCAGGGCTGCCTCAAGCCCCTGCAGTGTCTGTTGAAGCAAGTAAACTTCAATCCAGAGAAAGACGTACTATGGTCGGTAGGAGATGTAGTCAATCGAGGCCCTAACTGCCTGAAAACATTGCGTTTCCTATACAACATGCGAAAGAACCTGGTAATGGTCCTGGGAAACCACGATCTGCACTTACTGGCCGTGGCGGCTGGGGTTCGCGCGCCGAGTCGCTCCGATACGCTGGATAAAATCCTACAGGCTCCCGACAGAGACAAACTCCTCAGCTGGCTAATGAAACAGCCCCTCATTCACCACGAACACGACCACACACTTGTGCATGCGGGCATTCCCCCGCAGTGGTCGCTCGATGAAGCACTTCGATATGGCAAGGAGGTCCATCAAGTCTTGAATAGCCCGCTGCGCGTAGAATTTTTCAAACACATGTACGGCAACGAACCCGCCGTGTGGTCTGAAGACTTGACTGGCATGGATCGCCTGCGGGTCATCACCAATTACCTTACTCGTATGCGCTTTTGCGACAAACACGGGGTGCTCGACCTCGAAAGTAAAGGCTCCACGCCCAACACCGATCGCCCACCCCAGCGTCCCAACAAAGTCTCACCCTGGTTCAGCCACACAAAGCGAAAAATGGCGAAAGACCGTATTGTTTTCGGGCACTGGGCATCGATCCACGGGCATACCAACAACCCCAATGCTATTGGTCTGGACACCGGCTGTGTATGGGGTCGAACGATGTCGCTATATAATCTGGAAACCGGGCAGCTACAAAGCTGTGAGTGCCCCTAATCGACGACGCTTAAGGCTTAAGCGGACTTTGACAATATCGGACAGTGCATTGTCCGGTTGATTATTGTTTGGGTAAGCAAATCGGCTGCGCGCTGGCGATATTACCGCTGTCGCAATTCAATAGGGTGGCACCTGGTGTGCCTCGTATTTCTCCACTCCATGCGCCGCTGCCAACTGACATAGATAAAAATCCAAATTGCTGCATGGCATTACCTGCGGCCTTCTCCCCATCAACTGTCTGGATAAAATCGCCGTTCGCGCCCTGCTGACTCAGGGTCACGCCACTATTGCCAATCACAATCTGCGGAGGACGTGTACTGTTTTCCAGAAAACTCAGTGATTCAAAAACATGCATATGGCCAGCCAGCGACAATTGCACATTGGGCGGTAATTCACCATCTTTTGAATTAGCCAACGCCGTTTGCAGCATCTGGTTCAGTGTTGGATCACCGGATTTCTGAAAGCCCCAAATTGGCCTATGGCTTATAATCCAGGTGATGCCTTTTACCGTGTTAGCAAGCTGCTCATACTGCGCCTGGTACTGTGCAGTGAGGGCATTGGTGGCCAGAGCATCACAGGCGTTGGCCGTGTCCATAACCCAGATATCGATATTATCCAGTGACAGCAAATAAGGAGAAATCATAGCGATATGCGCACTAGCGGTTGTTGGCGGGGAGTTTAGATCACCCTGATCCGGACATTGTATTTGCGCTTGACCCGCTCCAGGCAAGGAAGACCCCGGGCCCATAAAATAGAACCACCCTGGCCCTGCGCGACTGCAAAGTTCGTGGTTTCCGCGCGCAAACACCCAGGGAGCTTTTGGTAGTAGATTTTGTGCAGCATCGAAAAAATCGGCCCGCCAGTTTGGCCAGCTGTCTGGTTTGGGGCTGTTCTTCGCATTTTGGCTGTAATAGGTTTCTTGCAAGCCACAGGTTTTGCCACCAAAACCACCATCACCTGCATCATAGGCATATGTGCTGTCAGTAATAGCGCCAGATGTGCCACGGTAATTGTAATCCCCCATATGCAAAATAAGGTTAGGCGATTGATTCGCGCCAAGATTCGTGAGCGCTTGAAACTGGCTGGAAGGCGTTACACCTGGGCAATCCGATGTTTCACAGCCTGAATCACCATATACCTGCACCCTGGATCCGGTGAGCGTGACAGCATTGATATTCACAGTATTGTTGAAACTGCTGTACGAGACACCCTCGGCCAGCACCGCTTCACAAACAGTTACGGGAAAACTGGCTGAGCTGGTCACCATATCCGGATACATTGGACGCAAAAAGGTTTGCAGCGTCGAACTATCACTGCCAGTCAGTATCGGGCAAGTTTGGTTCGCAGCGTCCAACACAATGCGGGTGTAAATAATTGTGCTCTCATTCTGCCCAGGAGCAAGCATACTGTATGCGTATGTATTGGCCGCATCATGCTCTACTTTTTCTAGAGAATTCTCTGCGCGCCCCTCCATTAACAACGGTTCCCCTTGGGAACAGGCTGTGGCATTTAGAGTAATGAGGGTGGCCAGAAACAACAAAAACTGCTTCAAGACCTGAACAGTTGGTCTAATCAACAAATAGTGCATAAACGCTCTTCTTTTACTTAAATCAAAAGCGGTCACAGATATCCGCCCAGCTTCACAGCAACCGCCAGCGCTTCATCTGTGGGCCGATAGTCACGCCTCATTGTATCAGTCACTTCTTTGCATGTCATATAGCCATGGTCAACATCAAGGCCGTTGCGTAGATGGCACTTTTCCCCTAACAAGCAGGTATACTCCCGCCTATGGAAACCTACCTAGTTGGCGGCGCAGTTCGCGACGAACTTTTAAATTATCCCGTGGTGGAGCGCGACTGGGTGGTGGTGGGCGCACGCCCCCAGGATTTACTCTCCCAAGGCTACCAGCAGGTAGGCAAAGATTTTCCCGTATTTTTACACCCCGAAACCAAGGATGAATACGCTCTGGCACGCATTGAGCGCAAACAGGGCCACGGTTACTCTGGGTTTGCAGTCGACGCCGAGCCCACGGTAACGCTAGAAGAAGACCTGATGCGCCGCGACCTCACTGTGAACGCCATCGCAAAAAGCTCAACGGGAGAATTTATCGACCCCTATGGCGGGCGGGCCGACATCGACGCAAAGCTGCTACGCCATGTATCTGATGCCTTCATAGAAGACCCGCTGCGTGTTCTACGCACCGCCCGCTTTGCCGCGCGCTATGCCCATTTGGGCTTTACTGTGGCCCCTGAAACTCTGGCGCTGATGAGCAAAATTGTCGACTCTGGGGAGCTTCAACACCTGTCTATCGAACGGGTGTGGGTAGAAATGGATAAAGCCCTGGGCGAACGCAGCCCAGATGTTTTCATTGAAGTACTACGCTGCTGTGGCGCGCTACAGGCTTATATACCGGAATTGGAAGCTCTGTTTGGTGTGCCCCAAAATGCTGAACACCATCCAGAAATTGATACCGGTGTGCACACTATGATGGCGTTACAGCAAGCCGCCCTTCTAAGCCCGTCGACAAGTGTCCGCTTCGCCGTCCTACTGCACGATTTGGGCAAAGGTACCACGGCGCGCAAGGAGTGGCCCCGCCACATTGCCCATGAAGTGCGCGGTTTAAAGTTAGTCGATGCGGTGTGTAAGCGCCTGGCTGTGCCAAACCAGCATCGCGCCCTGTCGTTATTGGTCTGCGAGTACCACACGCACTGCCACCGGGCATTGGAGCTCAAAGCAAAAACACTGATGAAATTATTCAGCGCTACCGACGCCCTGCGCCGGCCCGATCGATTTGAGCAGTTCTTGTTAGCCTGCGAGGCCGACAGCCGTGGCCGCACTGGCCTGGAAAATCGTGACTATCCGCAAACGGATTACCTGCGCAAGGCCCTTGCCATTGTGCAGAATGTGTCTGCGGGGCCATTCGCCGAACAAGGACTCACAGGCAAGGCTGTGGGAGAGGCCCTGTATGGCGAACGAGTTACTCAGCTGAGTGCATTGAAACACTAAAGCTCAGTAGTGTCTGGTAAGCACGGTCAGGTGTTTAGCGCTAAAAGCGCCTGCCCCGCCACTCAAACTCCACACGCTGCAGCTGCTGTAACGACGAGTCATACTCCTGCCACAGTTGAGCGTAGCTTTTACCAGCCACGGGGTGGATTGAATTTGGAGCCACCTCTGCAAGTGGTTGTAATACAAAGGCATTATAAAGTATCTCTGCTCTGGGAAGCTGCACGCCAGCCACTACTCCCACTTTGTCATCATAGGTAAGAATGTCGATATCCAGCTGTCTGGCACTGTACCGGGTGGCGTTAACAGCTCGGCCATGCTCCAGCTCTATGGTGCGCAGTGCTTTGGCCAGGTCAGCCAGCTCCAGCTTGGTTTCAATGCACAGCACCAAATTCAAAAATGGCTGCCCCTCAAAGCCCACGGCTGCGCCATCGTAGACCGAGGAATGGCTGAAATCGCCAAACAGACGGCGCATGGCATCCAGACCCGCTACAATATAGCGCTCCCGCTCAATATTGCTGCCAATGCCGAGAAAGACTTCCGCCATTAGGGGCGCTCTCCACGCTCAATTAAAATACCCACATCTTTAGCCTGGGCGACAGCGCCTGGCTTGCATAAGCGCAGACGCAACCAGGGCACCTTGAATTCATTCAGAACAATCGTTGCCACTTGCTCTGCCATAGTCTCGATCAGCTGAAACTCACTATTTTCTATGAACTCCAGTAACCGACTGGATACGGCTGCATAGTTCAGTGCATCGGCTATATCATCCGAGGCCGCAGCGCGCTTATTGTCCGTGGCCATTTCCAGGTCCAGCACCACAGTTTGACGCACCCCTCGCTCCCAGTCATATACACCAATGATGGTATTCACTTGAAGCTCACGAATAAAAACAAGGTCCACAGAGTTACTCACTTGGGCGACTTCCTTGCTTCGGAGCCCGACAGAATCGAGCCAACTAAAGGAGTTCCACGCCCCAGTGGCGGCAGCTCTTCCATGGGCCAACGCGGCCTGACTTTGGTGTCCTCGCTGTCGACCTGCCCGGCGGCCATACGCTGGGCTCCCGCATAGGCAATCATTGCGCCATTATCGGTACAAAATAGCGGCGCTGGGTAAAATACTTCTGCCTTTTCTTTCGCCAATGACTCTGCCAGCTGGTCTCTAAGACGTAAGTTGGCGCTCACACCACCAGCCATCACCAGGGTCTTCAGCTGCTCCTGCACAAGCGCACGTTTACACTTAATGACCAGTGTTGCCACCACGGCATCCTCAAAAGCGCGGGCAATATCACACCTGTCCTGCTCGGTAAGTTCTCCGGATGTGTTGGCCTCCCGGCACTTCGCTACCGTGTTCAAGGTATGGGTTTTAAGCCCGCTAAAGCTGAAATCCAGCCCGGGGCGGTTAACCATGGGCCGCGGAAAATCGAACCGATCTGGGTCACCTTTTTCAGCTATTCGGCCAATATGAGGGCCGCCGGGATAGGGCATGCCCATCATCTTTGCTGCCTTGTCGAACGCCTCACCCGCGGCATCATCGCGCGACTCGCCAAGAAGTTTATATTCCCCAATGCCATCGACCCTCACCAACTGGGTATGTCCACCGGATACTAGCAGCGCTACGAAGGGAAACTCGGGGTGAGAGTCTTCCAGCATGGGCGCCAATAAATGCCCTTCCATGTGGTGCACACCTAAAGCTGCAATGCCCCAACCCCAGGCCAGCGAACGCGCGAGTGTGGCGCCCACCATTAACGCCCCCGCCAAACCCGGCCCCGCGGTGTAGGCTATGCCGTCTATATCCAACGCCTCACAGCCCGCTTGGGCCATCACTTCCTGGATTAAAGGCAGCGCTTTACGC
>Ga0308021_10000043_pt1 | contig 55289 bp, 44 predicted proteins | sample Neamet351_FD_201296 | JGI IMG/M metagenome (GOLD analysis project Ga0308021, IMG submission 201296) | Marine microbial communities from water near the shore, Antarctic Ocean - #351 | ecosystem: Environmental > Aquatic > Marine > Unclassified | place: Southern Ocean | collected 2014-10-02
TGCAGAAGAACAATTGATGTTAGAAAAAAAAATTACAGAAAATGAATAAATATTTTGCAAAATACCTATTCCTACTTCCTGTCTATGTTTTACTACAAGCACTAGTCCTTAACCAAGTACTATTTTCGGCATATATTAATCCTTTTTTATATGTGATTCTAATCATTAGTTTACCCTTAAAAACACCAAAGTGGTTCTTACTTTTTTATGCTTTCTTACTTGGTTTTTTCATTGATCTTTTTTCAGGAAGCTTAGGATTTCATTCAACAGCAACTATACTTATTGCTTTTTTCAAACCCTTCATCAGTAAGATAACTATACCTCATAATATACTAGGAGATACAGATGAGATTACACTAAAAAAGATAGGAAACAAAGCCTTTATTACTTTTTCATTATTCTTAATCCTTATCCATAATAGCTGTTTGTTTATTATCGAACACCTTAGCTTCAATCTTGCTATTGCCGGAAAAATACTGGCTAGCTCAATTGTTACATTAATCATTGTACTCATTGCACAATTGTTTCATCAAAAAAAATAATGAAAGGCTATAAAAACAGACATAGAATTGTTGTTGCTATATTTCTGTTAATTACCATTACCTTCATCACTAAATTATTTTACATTCAAGTATTGAATGATAATTATAAATTTTCAGCCAACAATAATGTATTGCGCTATGATGTACAGCAAGCAGTAAGAGGGTTAATTTATGACAGAGACAGCAACCTTATTGTTGCCAATGTTCCTGCATACGACTTAATGATTATTCCCAGAGAATTAAAAGATCAAGAAATTGACACTTTAGCTTTTTGTAATTTGATTAGCATAAGCAAAGAAGAATATCTTACAAAATATAAAAAAGCTGCTGACTATTCTGGTTATAAGGAAAGTGTATTCATCAAACACATCAACTTAGAAAACTCTAGCACATTATCCGAAAAGCTTTTTCAATTTCCTGGTTTTTACTTAAGAAAGATTACCATGCGAGATTACCCAAGTAATGTAGCTACTCATTTGATAGGTTACCTGGGAGAAGTAAATTTAAAAAAAACAAAGGAAGACCCTTACTATACCAAAGGAGATTTGACAGGAGTTAGTGGAGTGGAAGCAGCCTATGAAAAACAACTAAGAGGGACTAAAGGAATGGCCATAAAATTGGTTGATGTGCATAACCGTGATCAAGGAAAATTCCAAGAGGGGAAGTTTGATACCCTACCAATTGCTGGGAGTACTTTAATTTCAACCATTGATATTGAGCTGCAAGAATATGGTGAACAGCTAATGCAAAATAAAATTGGAGCTATTGTAGCTATTGAACCTTCAACAGGAGAAATTCTCGCTTTAGTTTCTGCACCTACTTACAATCCCAATTTGTTAATTGGGCGAAAACGATCAGCAAATTATAGCATCCTAGCTAAGGATGAAAAAAAACCTTTATTCAATAGAGCGCTCCAAGGAACCTACCCACCTGGTTCAACTTTCAAATTAATAAACGGACTTATTGCTTTGCAGGAAGGAGCAATATCCAAAAACACTCAATTTACCTGTGATGATGGTTACAGCTATGGGAATGATAAAAAAGTAGGTTGCCATCCTCATAAATCACCAGTTAAATTAATAAACGGAATTGAAATTTCATGCAACGCCTATTTCTGTAATATCTACGAAAAGTATTTTAACCGTTTTGGCTCGACCATTGAGGCTTATGACAATTGGTACAGTCACGTATCCAGCTTTGGCGTAGGAAACTTTATGAATAATGACTTTATAACAGGAAGCCCAGGGAAACTACCAAAATCAACTTATTTTAACACTTTGTACAGAGGAAGTTGGAATGCAAACACCATTATATCAATGGCAATTGGGCAAGGAGAATTACTACTTACCCCTATACAAATGGCAAACATGACCGCTATACTTGCCAACAAAGGGTATTACTACACACCACATATTATCAAAAGCATTTCAGGAGGACTAAGTATTGATAGTAATTACACGACTAAGAAATATTGTAGCATTGACAAACAACATTTCGTACCGATAGTCAATGGTATGGAGCAAGTCGTTTACGGAAAAGAAGGAACTGCAAAATATTGTAAAATTCCTAACTACGAAATATGTGGGAAAACAGGAACAGCACAAAATCCTCATGGAGAAGATCATTCTATATTTATTGCTTTTGCACCCAAAGAAAACCCAGCAATTGCCATAGCAGTTTATGTTGAAAATGGAGGATGGGGATCAACTTGGGCTGCTCCTATTGCATCCTTAATGATAGAAAAATACCTAAACAGAGAAACAACAAATAAAGCCCAAGAAACTTTTATCCTAAATGGAAATTTAATAGATAAATAATGAGAGCTGCAAAAAATATATTCGCAAACATTGACAAAGTAAGTATTGGGCTTTATGCATTACTTATGCTTTTCGGGTGGATAAATATTTATGCTTCACAGTACAATGATGACTCGGCAATGGTAATTGACTTTAGTAGCCGATATGGGAAACAACTTTTTTTCATTTGCATTTCCTCTTTTGTTGCATTTTTAATACTTATTATCGATTGGAAGTTCTTTTACTCGCTTTCTTACATCTTCTATGTCGCTATTATCCTACTACTAATTGGAGTGCTTTTTAAAGGAGGAATTACCGGTGGAGCTACATCCTGGTACGAATTTGGAAGTTTTAAATTTCAACCTTCAGAATTCGCAAAGTTTACCACCGCACTCGCACTTGCAAAATACTATAATAACCTAAACACTAAACGAAAATCATTACGCGAAAAGCTAAATACCTACGCTATAATTATACTTCCGTTTTTATTGATTATACTGCAAAATGACCTTGGTACTGCCTTAGTATATGCTGGTTTTGTACTCGTGTTATATCGTGAAGGGCTTTCAGGAAATATCCTAATATTCGGATTAATTATTGCCATTCTATTTGTGGTTACCTTATTAGTTGAAAAGACAATTCTAATTCCATTTTTAGCAGGAATTGCATTAATTATATTTTTGCTTTCAAGAAGAAAAAAGAAAGAACTATTACTTATAATGGGTATACTAGTAACCTGTTCATCTTTTATTTTTAGTGTTGATTATATATTCAATGATGTGATGGCCCCACATCACAGAAAAAGAATAGATATTTTATTAGGGAAAGAGTTTGACCCTCATGGTGCGGGGTACAACCTTATCCAATCAAAAATTGCGATTGGCTCAGGAGGGTTTAGTGGAAAAGGATTTTTAAACGGAACACAAACCCGCTTTGATTTTGTACCAGAGCAAAGTACCGATTTTATCTTCTGTACTATTGGAGAGGAATGGGGATTCTTAGGTAGTTTTTTCTTTATCTCTTTATTCCTAGGACTGCTCTTTAGGGTACTTTTCCTTGCCGAAAGACAAAGATCAAACTTCAGTAGGATTTACGGCTATAGTGTCGCCACTATCCTTTTTATGCATTTTGTTATTAATATCGGGATGACCATTGGCTTGTTACCTGTGATTGGAATACCATTGCCTTTTATAAGTTATGGAGGTTCTTCTTTACTTGGCTTTACTATCCTATTATTTATTTTTCTTAATCTTGATTCTTACCGATTACAGATTTTGAGATAAAAAAATGCCCAGCCTTTCGGCTGAGCATTCTATTTTTATTTTAAAAGAACTGACTAGTTGAAATCTGAACGATTATCTTTAACATCAGCTTCAGTGTTTAATACATTGTAAGCCGCTCCATTAGCATAAGCAGCAGCTCCTTTTTTAACTTCTTGTTTTTGTTGAGTAAAATCACCTGAAGTTTTTGCATCATCCTTAGCGGTAACCTCTACTACATAAACAGCATTAGCTCCTGCAATAGGACTAGAAACAGAACCAACAGCAGTTCCAAAAATAGAACCCACTAACTCTGGCTCGTAACCAATACCTTGCAGGCTTAAGTTTGCCAAATTAGCTCTTTGTGCATTCACAACAGTTTGTCCATTGTTAGTTGCAATAGCAGCTAAATCAGCTCCTGTTATAGCAGCAGTAATGTAATCAGCTTTCTTATCCTTCACTACTAAAGCAGAAATTTGTTCTTTAATATCTTCTAAAGGGACATTACCCTTAATGTGTTCTTTTGTTAAGTAAGCAACAACATAAGAGTTTTCAAATTGGAATACTTCAGAAACAGTTTCTTCATCAGTAGTATTCATCCATCTTACCATTTCTCTTGAGTTTGGCAAACCAACAATACTTTGTTTGTCAGCAGTTACTTTACTATCGCTTCTTTTTACTAAATTTTGCTGTGCAACTAAAGAATCAAAAGCAATTCCATCATTTAATATTTTTCCAGCAAACTGAGCTGCTTGAGAATAATATGTATTATATGTTTCAGTACTTGGCTCAACATTTCTATCGATAAAAGCAATCTTTACTTTACGTACAGCTCTACTTGTTTTTGTTACCTCAATAAGATGAACACCAAATTGAGAAGTAACGACACTTAAATCACCTCTTTTAGAAGTAAAACAAGCTTCATTAAATTCATCAACCATTGCGCCTTCCGAGAACCAACCTAAGTCACCTCCTTTAATAGCTGAACCTTTATCGTCAGAATTCTTTTGTGCTAAAACACCAAAGTCACTACCTGCCTGAACTTGAGCTTTTATTGCTTCTATTCTAATATTTACAGAATCCAAACTCATTGTTTGAGTAGGTGCTATTAAAATATGACGTGCCTCAACTGAATCAGGACGATTTTGAGCAATCGCTAACTTAGCAATACGATAAACACCTTGACTTGCTTGGTAAGGCCCTATAACTGTACCTTGTTCAGCATTAAATAATTCTTCCCAATTCTTATCTGCTAAACCTTCTTTAGTAGTAAAAGTAAAACGTGCTGAAGTATTATCAGAATTTCTTCTAGCCATTAAATCATAATCTTCAAAAATAGTAAAGTCAGCTTTTAAATCGATAATAGCTGATTTAGTAGTTGCATCATCTTCTGCTGAAGGGATAACTGTAAATACTACAAAATCAACATCCTTTGATGCAGCTTGCTCATATGTTGATTTATTATCATCATAATAGCTTGCTAACTCACTTTCAGTTGGCTCAACCATACTATCAACTACTGTAGAAAAAGGAATAGCTACATAGTTAAAAGTAATATTTTGAGAATTTTCATTAAAGTTCAATCTTGCTTCTTCACCCGTTACATACATAGCATTCGAAACTAGTGAATTATACTTTGAAGTTTTAATTAAGCCAATTAAGTATTTTTGGAAACCTACCCATCTTGATCTTGCCTCACCTGTTGGATCTTGGTCAATCTGTTTTAAGTAGCCTAATACTTTTGTTCTATCGAACTGACCAGTTGCTTGGTTTTGAAAAGTAGGAACCTTTGAAATTTCAGGATGTACATTTAAACCCTGTAATAATTCAAAGAATTCATCATCAGAAACATCAATTCCTAATTTAGCAAATTCATTGTTCATAATTAAATCCCTTACATACTGATCCCATATTTGAGATCGGATTTGTGCAGTAGTCGTTTGGTTAAGTACGCCTTGTTGATTCTGAGATTTCCAGTTTTCAATTCCTTCCTCCACCTTTACCTCATAAGCTTGACGCATTACATCTTCACCTAATACCTCACCTACATAAATACTAGCACCTCCTCTTGAGTCTAGAGATGACATAAAGTCACCTAAAATGAAGGCTAGCATTGCTACGCCAATTACCGTTAATAATAATCCTGATCTATTTCTAATTTTTCCTAGTGTTGCCATTCTTGTTTTATTTTATTGAAGTTGGCGAATATACAATTGTTATTTAAGAAATGAAAATAGAAATGCCCCTATTTCCTATCTAGTAGACACCTTCAATTGCACTTCTTGTATCGCAGTTTCGTTTACTTTTATGATTGTAAATTGGAATTCTTCTAGCTCTATTACATCATTTTTTTGAGGAATTTCTTCCAAATGATGCAAAATTAAACCTGCTATAGTTTCGTATTCATCTGACTCAGGAAGGGTAAGATTGTATTTTTTATTTACAAGCTCAATATCCAAAAGTGCAAGAAGCAAATATTTATTCTTAGCTAATTTTTTATCAGTAATTTCTTCAACATCATGCTCGTCCACTATCTCACCAACAATTTCTTCAGTAACATCTTCAATAGTAAGCATTCCTGAAGTACCTCCAAACTCATCAACCACCAAAGCAACCCCTTTATTACTTTCAATAAACTGATTTAGCAATTGCATAACTGACATACTTTCTGGCACAAAAGGAATAGGCAATAAAATAGAACGTACATTCTGTGGATTTCTAAACAAATCAGACGAATGAATATAACCAATCACTTTATCAATATTTCCTTTAAAAATTAAGATTTTAGACAGCTTAGTGGCAATAAATCTATTTTTAATATCATTAATTGGTGACGAAATATCCATAGCTACTAGTTTAGTTCTTGGAATCATACATTCACGCAATTTTTTATCGGTTAAATCTAACACATTCTGCAACATCTCCACCTCAACCCGACTATCCTCCACTCCTTCAGCTGATTTTACATTACTCAGATATTCATCCAAATCTGTTTTACCAAAAACCTGCTTGCCATCTTCCATTTTTTGCCCTAACAAATATTTTAATACTAGTTTTGAAAGAAATAGCATAAGTAAAGCTACAGGCCGAAATAAAACAAAAAACAACCAAATAGGAATAGAAAATATTCTTAAAATCTGGTTAGGATAAATCCTGAAAATTGCTTTAGGTAAAAACTCAGCCGTTACCAAAACAATTAAAGTAGTAATAATAGTTTGCACAAACAAAAGCGCAAAATCAGAAGTGAAATAATCTGTAATTTGTGGTGTTAGAATTTGAGTCATTACAATACCATAAACTACCAATGCGATATTGTTTCCCACTAACATGGTAGTGATAAAATCAGATTCGTTCTTAGAAAAAAAAGTAATTATATTTGCTGGAAATTTTCCGGTATTTTTATCTAGCTCTAGCTTTAATTTATTAGCAGAAATAAAAGCAATTTCTACACCCGAGAAAAAAGCAGAAAATAACAAAGTGGAAATAGCGATAGGTACAAGCATATGCGTAAAAATACTAAAACTTAATGTGTTTGAGTTGCGAAATCAAATGTTCCGTGAATTTTAGTGATTGAATATTGCTTAAAGTCAGGAGTAGAAGTAAAACCTTCACCATAGATAACCTCTTTACCAGTGGTAATTTTTACTTTTTTATCAGTATATATTTTGTTTTTACTCTCATCCCAAACCAACTCATTCGTCTCAAGTTTTTTATCATCACTGCTAATTAATATTACATTATTTTGTGCTAACATAATTTTTTTCTCTTCATCTATTGAAGCATAATCCGCCATGAGTGTTGATTGCAATTGTGAAGAATCATTATAGAAATACACTTCGAAATGATCAGGAAAAATCAATGCGGGTTGAATATCTTGAAAACGCTCAATACGATTAGCTACTAATCTAACTTTTACCTTCCCATTTTCAGTATGCAGAAGTTCGGCACCTTTAATTTGTTCAATAGGCTGTTGTTTATCACTAACAAATTCTTGCACCAACTTAGGATCATTAGTACATGAAATTAGCACAACCAAAAAGAAAAGAAATAAACGCATAGTTTTCGTTTAGTCACTTGTGCGAGCAGTTGTCGCTTTATTAATCCAACAACCAATAGTGTGCGATTTTCCCGCTTCCACTCCATTAAAGAAACAAGTTTCTTTAGTTGGGAAATATTTTGAATAAGTATTAATACTTTTACTTGCTCTTGCTTTAGTATCCTCATCCGATAGGGCTCTACTAAATGCATCAATTGCTACCCAATATACTGTTGATTTTTCAAAATCACCACCACAATTTTTAGCTCCTGAAATATAAATATTACCTAAGTTCAAATACGCTTCACCCCAACCACTTCTTAGCTCTAAAGCACTATAAACAGCATTTCTTGCCAACAGAAAAGAACCTGCATTACGATAAGCATCTGCTAAACCTAAATAGTAAATAGCTTTTTGATTTCCCACCTCTTCCATTTCAATTGCTTTAGCAGCAAACTCAATAGCATCAGAATATTTTCCTTTTGCAATACTCATTTTCGCCATTTTATCAGCTGAAGATGCTGAAGGATCTAGTTCATATAATCTGCTAGAAGCATCAAAGAATAATTGTTCATTGGTACACTCCTTTTTTTCCAATACTTTTGTTACTCTTTTTAAGAAAGAAACATCTTCAGTTGCAGGGTCAAATTTCGCGGAAAAAAGAGTTACTAAATCCTCACAATTAGCATAAGGAGTAAAAAGATTTTCAATCTTTTCAGCATACTGAATAAAATACTTAGTTACTTTGGATTCATTCACAATATTATAATCAATCACTTCAGAAATTCGAGCATAAGCTTCCAAAACATCTTGCTTTGTTTTTTCTCCATTTTTCTCCAAGTTCACAATTGCTTTCATATAGCCATAAACGGCTCTGAAATCGGCATTATTTCCATCCAGTGTTATTGATTTATCCAAGATAGACAAAGCTTCAGCACTTCTTTTCTTATCTGCAATCACTAATTCATAACCTTTTAAACCCAACACATATCCCTCTTTTCCAAAATACTGGATTCTTTGGTCAAAAATCATCATTATGGTATCAATATATGCTGCCTTATTTTCTTTATCAACCTTAATTCTCTCTTTATAAATCTTAGGCCCATTCTTATAGATATTCCCACTTGATTTAGGACAATTATTAAAAGTCCAACGCCAAGGCTTTAAAGCATCTACATAGTTCTTTTGCTTATAATATTCTCTAAATAACGACAGGTTCTCAATACACGCAACGCTATCAGTTCCATATTTGGATTGAGCATTTGCACTTAAACCCATTAAAACTATTACTACTAAAACAAAATTTATTTTCATCATCTTATTAATCATATTTTCTTTTTACGAACCAAATTCCGTCATAAGAAACGCTTAGACCAAACTTTACAAATTGTTCTTTTATTAAACTATTATCGGTTGTCCCTCTTTGTCCTAAAGTAAGAGAAACATCATATTTTGTTCTTGATTTCCTAACAGGGATACCAAAGCCAAAACTTACGCTCATTTCTTTTAATTGAGTGTCATTTAAAGTTAAAGGAGTATTACTATAAGCAGCTCCTAAACGGTATTGCATTCTTTTGTAATACTTAGTAACTGAATTAAATTCTGGAGTATATTGCAATCCACCAGAAAGACGCATACTATTACTTAAGTCATCACTCTCACCTAATAAAGTATAGTCAGCCCAATTTTGCATGCTATAATCAGCAACCAAAAGCCACTTTTCACCATCACGATACGTTAATCCTGTACTAATGTACCTTGGTAAGGTAACTTCTCCCCACTCTACGACATTACTAGCAGTGTCTTTTACAATTTCATAATCTCCTGAAGTAGTTTCTACAATATTTGTTCGTTTTGCTCTAAGGGTTGAATTATTATTAGCTGTTAAGCCAAAGGACAATTCCTTATCATTCGCTAATTCCTTTTTATACAATAGCCCCAACTCATAATAATATCCTTTTAAGTTTATGCTCGAATTTGAACGAGAATCAAAAAAAGATTCATCATCATAATCAAGTTTCTTTCTTCTGTTTAAACCTCCAAACAAATAAGAAGCATTCATTCCTACAGAAAAACCTTTGAAAGGTTCGTATGCTCCTCCAAAATATATTTTACTCAAACCTCCATCTCCTGTATAAATCATATCAGCATCTACTACTGTATCTCTAGCATTTAATGTGTAACCAATATTACTAAAAGGTAACATTCCGAAACTTGCCCCTAACTTACTACTAATAGGAAAAGCAATTGTCAAGTGACTAAAAGCAGAATTATTGGCAACCTGCTTATCAGTTGAGTTCTCAATTTGAGTTGTTTTATGTAATCCCCCAGTTGAAAACAAAAAAGAATTTGCTCTAAAAGAAGTATAACTTGCAGGATTTGATGGATTGACACTATTAGAACTACTAAGAGCAGTAACTCCACCCCCTAACGCATTGTAAACTGGAAAAGCATTTCCTTGCAAATCACCTAATCCAAAACGAGAATATGGGGAACTTGTTCCTAATTGCGCAAAGGCACTCAATCCACAAAAGACAAAGAGTACTACCACTAATTTTTTTAATCTATTCATTATAATCTAAAATTTCATTTAATCCTTCCATTACTAAAAAAGGGTTTGCAAATATGCTACTTTTTAATTCCTTTTCAAAGAAAAAACAATCCCCACCTGTAACGGCAATTATAGTGTCTTTATTTTCCATTTTGTAAACAATAATTATTTCTCGTACTTCCGCCAACATTCCTTGTTGCACACCACTTATAATTGAAGAGTTTGTATCATTACCTAACACCATGCTACTCTCTGAAAATTCACACAATGGCAAGTTACTTGTAAACTGATTAAGTGCTTTGTACCTCATTGCTATACCTGGAGAAATCCTCCCTCCCCTATACACTTTTTCCTTATTTATAAAATCAATAGTCAGACAAGTACCTGCATCCAACACTAAAACATCTTGCTTTGGGAATAAAAAAGATGCACCAACAACTGCAGCAATTCTGTCTCTACCTAAAGTATCTGGTGTTTTATAATCAATTGTGATTGGTAAAGGAGTGTTTTCGTTTAAAAAATGAGCATCAAAATGTTGAATTATTTGCTCAATATCAGTATCTACTGCCTTAACAGAAGAAATAATAGTATTTGAAATAGCTTGCTCCCCAACAAAAACAAGTATGTTTTGCAAAGTACAATCATTCAAAACAGAAGAGCTAATTAGCTCTTTATCTTCAAACAAGGCAGTTTTAACTGCTGTATTTCCTATGTCGATTATAAGTTTCACCGAATGTAAAATTTTGTCAAAAATATAAAAATACAATCCCTTATGATGATTTGCTCAAAATATTTCTCTAAATAAAAAAAACAATTAAATTTGCACCCCTAAATAGTTGGCGCTATAGCTCAGTTGGTAGAGCAATGGACTGAAAATCCATGTGTCCCTAGTTCGAATCTTGGTAGCGCCACTTAAACAAAAAGCCCCACTCAAATGAGCGGGGCTTTTTAATTACAAAACCCAATCAATTGAATGTGTTTATTTTTGGTGGACCTAAAGGCCCCAAAATTTTGAGCTTTTTTAAAGTACTATGCTTAGCATAATACTTTATTTCTAGTCTTATATATTTGCAGTATATTAACTAAGACAAAGCTCTATGATGTATGAAAATGCAGGGGACACAAGGAATTATTGGTATGCAGCAACTTTATCTAAACAACTTATCGAAAATAAAATTTTAGCGATATCTATTATGGAAATCCCTATTGTTTTATGGAGAGACACTACTGGTACAATAGGGGCACTTGAAGATCGGTGTTCACACAGAAACGCTCCTTTAAGTTCAGGGAAAATTGTTAACAATTGCATTATGTGCCCCTACCATGGCTGGACATTCAACAATAATGGCGATTGTGTAAATATTCCCTCAGAAGGACCAAATACTCAACGTATACCAAAAAAACCGAGTGTTCATTTTCCAGTTCAAGAAAAGCATGGATTAATATGGCTTTGGATGGGTGTCGAAAAAACTCCAACAAGAAATATATTTCCTATGTCAACAACAAACAAATCGGGAATGTCTCAATACTTTATGGAGACTGATTTTGATCAGGATGTGACAAATTTAATTGAAAACTTTATGGATGTCCCTCATACTGTTTATGTCCATAAAGGATGGTTTAGAGATGTAAAACAAATTAAATTACCTGTACAAGTTGAAAGAAAGGCTAACAGCGTGTTAGTGACCTATCAACAATCAGGGGATAGTATTGGAGCCTTTAATTGGATAGTTAATCCTAAAAACTTACCAATGGTTCATACCGATAAGTTTTACATGCCTAATATTGTAAAAGTAGATTATATTTTTGGTGAGCATGAGAAAGAATTTATTATAGTAAGTACATGTACACCTATCTCACCAAACAAAACTAAAGTATTTACGCTTATTACTTATAATTTTGGTTGGGTTAATCCAGTCGCAAAATTATTACTACCCTGGTATACAAGGCAGGTAATTAATCAAGATGTAAAAATAATGAAACTACAAGGCGCAACAATTCGGAAATTTGGGAAAGAAAAATTTAAATCTACTCAAGCAGACACGCTTCATCTTTATGTAGAATCGTTAAGAAATTATGCTATAAACAAGTATGGTGAGACTACACCACCTAAACCGATAAGTAAAACTGTAGAATTCTGGATTTAAATCTAATCCCCATGAATAAAAACTTAACATATCAATTAAAATTAGTCACTGAAATTTCAGCAGATGAACTAAAAAGAATGTTCACTATAATGAGTGATAATTATGACTATATAACATTTGAGGCATTCAAAAAAGACTTGTCAAATAAAGATTATGCAGGGATTTTGTTAGACGACAATCTCAATATTCAAGGATTCACAACATTTGCTATAAATCCTAAAAATTACCAACACCCCGATTACAATATTCTGTTTTCTGGAGATACTGTTATATCATCTGACTATGTTGGCTCACAAGAACTAGGAAAGGGCTGGTGTAAAACTGTTGGAAGTATATTAGCAAAATTTCCAGAAAAAAAATGGATGTGGTATCTCATGTCTAAAGGATACAAAACTTACTTATACCTTCCCTTTTTTTTCAATAAGTATTATCCAGCAGCAAGAGAATCGGAACATGAAAATCATGAATCAATAGCAAATGATTGTTCAACTCATTTTTTCGGAAATGAATGGAATAAGAAAAAAGGGGTTGTACAATTTGTAAATAAAATCGGGCAAGTAAAGAAAGAGCATGCCCAAAAGTCATTCAAGAAAAGCAATCTTTATGTGGACTATTTTCTAGAACGGAATCCCGGCTTTGTTAATGGAGATGAGTTAGTATGTATTGCTGAATTAGCAATCGAGAATTTCAAACGATTCCCTAAATTACTAATAAGTAGGACGATAAACTCAGATTCAACTTTCGATATTCACTCAAATGAATTGTAGTTTCTCAAATTTAATTTGGCTTTTAAGCTTGGCTCGAAAAAACAACAACTTTAAAAAGTCTTTAAATAAGCCTGGAGTTACACAATGGAATATTCTGAAAAAATATTTAGAGAATAATAACAATACTATTTATGGTAAAAAACACTCATTTACTACTATTAATACGATTGATGATTTCCAAAAACAAGTCCCAATTATTAATTATGAAGATATAGAAGAATACATTCAAACAATTGGAAATAATAACAACAATATATTAAGTAAATATAAAACTCGTTTTTTTGAAGAAACATCTGGATCAGGTAGAGTTTCTAAAATAATACCATACAACAGACCATTAAAAGATGAATTTAATGCGGCTATTGCACCATGGATTTGGGGAATATACAAAGACTACCCAAAAGTGTTTAAGGGTAAAAGTTATTGGTCAATTTCTCCTCCAATGAAACCTAACTGGAAAACTAAAGGAGGTTTAAAAGTGGGAATTGAGGATGATTCAGAATACCTTAACTATTTTGGAAAACTCTTACATAAGCACCTAATACTAAATCCAATTCAAAAAAAACAGCCTTTTTATGATGCCGACGCATTTTATATTAACACTTTAAAATGTATGATCGCAGAAAAAAACATGGGTTTTATATCTGTCTGGAGCCCTTCATTTATTTTACAACTTGATAAAATATTAAGAAAATATTGGGTCAATATAGTTCCAGAATCATTAAACATTACACCTGATGCAAAATGGTCTAAATTATTTCCCTCATTAAAACTAGTTTCATGCTGGCTACACGCAAGTAGCTCACAATTTAATGAAGAATTAGAAAATATTTTGGGTAACATATCAATTCAACCTAAAGGGTTATTAAGCACTGAAGGTGTTGTATCCATACCAATTGATAATAAAAACGACCCAGTCTTAGCAGTTACATCTCACTTTTATGAATTTGAATGTCAGAGGTCAAAAAAAATATATTTAACAAGCGAGCTTATAAAAAAAGAACAATATGAAGTAATTATGTCCACTGGAAATGGATTTATGCGCTATAGAACGAATGATATAATACAAGTTAGTGGATTTATTCAAAAAACCCCAACAATAGTGTTTAAAGGGAGAAAAAATAGAACTTCTGATTTAGTTGGAGAAAAACTTACTGAAATTATGTGTATTGAAATTTTGAATTCTATTGACTCAGATTTAAAGATAGAAATGATGGGAGCATATTTTCATCCTTCAAAAAACGAAAACAACCAACTACACTATACACTTAACATTGTAACTGAATCTCATAGTCTCAACAAAACAATTATTCTAGAATTTGTAGAAAAATTATTGTACGAAAACCCTTATTATTCTCAAGCAATTTCAGCTCAACAACTAGAAAAACTAAAAGTCATATACATTTCATATGAATCGTATTTGAAAACAATGAATGAATACTTTATGAAAAAGAAAATTAAATCTGGAAATCAAAAACCACCCGTTTTGTTTCTTTTAAATGAATTGACTTAATTTTTATGACTAAATATATAATAAGAAAAGCGATCCCAAATGACAATGAAGCTTTATGTACATTGTTTGAGACACCTATGTCTGGTGACATCTCTCTTTCTATGGAACGTAACTCAAATTATTTTAAAGGATCAAAAATTCAAAATCAAACAGGAACTGTTTATATCGCAATTGACTCTCAATCAAACAAATTGGTTGGATCTTTAAGTTATGGGAAAAAGAAAGTTTATTTAAACGAGAAAGAACAGTTGTTGGGTTATTTTTCTGATTTACGAATACACTCAGATTATCAAGGTACGAATTTAATGATTCAATTAATAAAGTATCTTATTTCTAAACATCCTGAATGTAGTGAGCACTTTAATGTAGCAATGATCATAACTAAAAATAATAAAATGATCAATTTGATTAACAGAGCTAGTGACAAATTACTTAACCATTTATCCGTACCAAAACTTATAAATAAAGGAATTTATCAAACAATTCTATTTCCATATAAAAAGCATGCTAAAATTAGCACTAGATTTTCAGTAAAAATTGCTCAACAAAACGACATTATACAGATGACTAATTTAATGAAAAGTGAAGGAGCTAAAAAACAAGGATATCCAATTTACGACCTATCAGACCTAAACAATCATTATTACAATGGCTTAAGTATTTCTGATTTTATACTTTTATTTAAAAACAATATACTAGTAGCTATGTGTAGTCTATGGGATCAATCTGACTATAAATCTACTAGAGTAGTAAAATATAGTCAGAAAATCTATTACACAAGATTGATAAATAACCTATTCGCTAATTTACTTGGTGGGATATCACTACCAAAAGAAGGAAAAATTATAAAGTATGTAACATTGCATTCCATAGCTGTAAAAGAAAACTCACCAATATACTTTCATGAATTATTAAAATTCATTCAATCTGAAGCAAAGGGAGTTAACTATATTTTGTGTGGATTAGCAAAAGACGATAAATTACAATTAGCTTTTAAACACATTAAAAGAAAACGAATAATCGAAGGAAACTACTATCAAGTGTCGACTAAAATACCTGTTGATAAAAATCTTCCAAATGGTATATTTTACATGGAGGCATCTAGACTTTAACAACTTGATATATCCTTATGTACATCCCTCTTAGAACTTTTTAAACGAAAAACACCCCTATTTCGTGAATCATAAATGGGGCTTTTTTATTTTTATCAGTAAGGAATATTATTCAACTATTATTTTTTCAGTATAAATTGTATTTTCATCTTTCAATTCAACAGTATAAATACCTTTATCAAATCTTGATAAATCAATAGTAGTATTCACTCCATTTGTACTAGTAGAAAAAACTGTTTGACCTAATACATTATTTACGGTTACATCATAATTAGCAACCTCACCTAATTTAATAGTAAATATTCCATTAGTAGGGTTAGGATATGTAGTGAAAATAGTTTGCTTCATATCAGAAACTGCATTAACACTTCCTGAATCAAAATTCATCCTAACCATTGGAGTTGAAGTTATATAATACCATGTTGGATTGCCAGCAGACTGTGTAGACAACCCTAATTCATCAAAAGAACTGTGTTCTCCATTATACAATGCAGGGTTTGATGTTGTACCAACTCTAGAAATATCGACCGGATGCTGGTAACCACCTACTCCAAACTCATAAGCATAACCAGCAAATAATGATATTGGATTTATAAATGGAACATCAATCCAATTACCTAAATCTTGAGCAGTCAGTGTGTAATCATCAGATTGATCTAGAAAGAAAAGATTATTTGATGCTGTACTATCAGCTTCATAAATTACAGCATAAATCTTTGCTCCTACTGTTGATCCATCATCAATAAATACACGCAAAGAATATAAATCAGCATTAGCATAAATCTCAAACCTAGAGGTAATTTGATTCTGATCATCTGAATCTCCAACACCATAAGCACCAGCTAAATTTGCTGCCCCAGCATCCTTAGCGTATAAGTATTGAGAAACTTCAATGTTTCTTGTTTCGATAGCCGAATTAGTGATTACTAATCCTGCACCAGCTGAATCGGCTTCAGCCCACATTTCAATAACATAATTACCAACACCTGGACTAAAAGTAGGAACAGCTGCAACAACAGCTGAATCGGAACCAGCTAAAACAGTGGCAACTGAAGATCCAGAATAAGAAGCAGAACCGGTAACGTCATATTTTAAAACTGCTGATTGTGACGCCCCTCCAATATTTTTTATTACAGCTTCACAAGAAAATGGTCGGACAGCAACCTGATCAACAGGAGTTACAGTGTAATCTAAACCTATCATAGTATTCAAACCAGAAGCTGAATAATTCTGATAGTCAATCCAATATCCACCCGTAACAGCATTATCAATACTCATTAAATTTGATGGTGTTTCAATAATTCTCATATCATCAATCATCCAAAAATAAACTCTTGATGTCCACCCTATTTTAATATATACTGTTGATTGATTTGCAGCAACAGAAGAAATATTCAAACTTAATATTTCTGGATCTAAAGAATTTGTATTATTTGGAAGTCCAGAATTTACTAGATAGTTAGTCCAAGTTATGCTGTCTGAACTTACAGATACTGTAGGTGGGGTAAATTGTGCACCACCCAAATTATTATACCTGAATGAATGTTCAAATTCTAAATTTACAGCTGAATTCAATGAAAGATTTATTGCAGATGTTGTAAAATAAGATTCAATATACTCATAAGTTGTACCTGAAGGCTGTCCGTAAGAATGATGATTTGCTGAATCAGTATCTGATATTAAAAAACCATTAAGAGCAGTTGTTGAGCTGATTCCAACTGCAGCAGAAGCCCCTTGAGAACCCTGAAAATAACCCCATGATCCATCTGTAGTATAGACCCAAGGGCATGTTGCTATCCCACCCTGAGTATTGCTGGAATAAGTACTCCATCCTTGAGGAAATCCACCACTAAAATCCTCTTCCCAAATTGGTACAGCAGAACTTGCATTTGATGGAGCAATAGAAGCTTGATAAAAAGATTTTTTCTCATCTAATTGTTGTTCTAACTGTGTTTCTTCTAAATTTAAAACTTGAGCAATAGAAGAAATCGAAACTACTAAGGCAAAAACCGAAATATAAATTTTTTTCATGTTATATATTTATTGTTAAGATACAAACATACAAAAACTTAAACATAAAAAGCCCCACTCATACGAGCAGGGCTTTTAAATTTTTATCAGAAAGAAAGTTCTATTCAATAATTAACTTTTCGGTATAAAGAACATCACCTGAACTTAATTCAACAGTATACATTCCCTTACTAATTCCTGTTAAGTTAACTTTAGTTAATTCACTATCAATAACATTTGTATAAACAGTTTGGCCTAAAACATTAATAACTGAAACCGCAAACTCACCAGACTCTTCTAAAGAGATAGTAAACGATCCAAGTGAAGGATTTGGGTAAACATCAAACATTGAAACTCCAAATTCTGAAATAGCACTTTGAATAATAGGCTCAAAATTCATCCTTACCATTGGAGTTGAAGTAATATAATACCATGTTGGAGAGCCAGCAGATTGTGTAGATAATCCTAACTCATCAAAAGAACTGTGTTCTCCATTATACAATGCAGGGTTTGCTGTTGAACCAACTCTAGAAATATCGACTGGATGCTGATAACCTCCTATTCCAAACTCATAAGCATAGCCAGAAAACAATGATATTGGATTTGAAAATGGAACATCAACCCAATTACCTAAATCTTGAGCTGTCAGTGTGTAATCATCAGATTGATCTAGAAAGAAAAGACCATTTGATGCTGTACTATCAGCCTCATAAATTACAGCATAAACCTTTGATCCAACTGTTGATCCGTCTTCAATAAATACACGTAGAGAATATAAATCAGCATTGGCATAAATCTCAAACCTTGTAGTGATTTGATTCTGATCATCTGAATCTCCAACAGCATAAGCGCCAGCTTGATTTGCAGCTCCTTCGTCCTTAGCATATAAATATTGAGAAACTTCAATGTTTCTTGTTTCTATAGCAGAATTAGTGGTTACTAGTCCCGCTCCTGCAGAATCAGCTTCAGCCCACATTTCAACAACATAATTACCAACACCTGGAACAAAAGTAGGAGTAGCAGCAACTATAACTGAATCGGAACTAGCTAAAACAGTAGCAACTGAAGATCCAGAATAAGTAGCAGAACCGGTAACATCATATTTTAGAACTGTTGATTGAGGAGATCCACCATTATTCCTAAGTAAAGCTTCACAAGAAAATGGTCGAACAGCAACTTGATCAACAGGAGTTACAGTATAATCTAAACCAATCATAGTATTTAAACCAGAAGCTGAATAGTTTTGGTAATCAACCCAATACCCACCCGTAACAGCATCTTCAATACCCACTAAATTTGCTGGAATTTCAAAAAGAGAAACATCATCAATATACCAACCATATGCAATCCAAACATTGTTATAATTAGGATCTGTTGGCGCCATATTCGGAAAATTTGTAGTCCAACTAAAACGAATCCAAACTGAACTTGGATTATTCGAAATTGCAGATTGAATATCAACTACTCTTGATGTAGGGTTAGCGTATGCAGACCCTCCTGATTGAGACAATACAGTATATGCTAAATTATCAGCTACTGTAGTAAAGTTTATTCCATCTGTACTAACTTGAACCTCTTGTAAATCATTAAATCGAGCGCCGAATTCTTCATATGAAAGCATTACAGCATCCGTTCCTGCCAATGTCATAACATCAATAGGATTTGCACTAGTCATAGTATATGTGACATTTACAACCTGTGTAGCTGGAGTTGCAGATGGATCTCCATTTGTAAGCTCTGCAAAATTACCTCCTGAAGTAGAAGTAATTCCTCCTGTACTCCACCAACCATCATTAACTGCATCAATAGTCCATCCATTAGGAGTTCCCTGACCATTATTATCTAATGTCCAATCAGAAGGAGTATCAAAATTATTAACCCAAAATGGTGCGGGTGGTGCTATAGCTGAATTTAAAGATGGAGTAACTGGAGCATCTGAATTAATATCAACTGAAAATTCTGTAGCAACTGTATTTGGCAATTCTGCCATTTTTGATTGCGCAAAAGTTGCTGAAGCAACTAAAACTGCACAAGCAGAAAGTAAGATTTTTTTCATTTTTCTTTTTTTAGATTAAGCTACAAACATACAAAAACTTAAACATAAAACCCCCTTGCTAAAGAGCAAGGGGGTCTTTTAATTTATTTTGTATTTTAATTATTCAATAATTAACTTTTCAGTATAAAGAACATCACCTGAACTTAATTCAACAGTATACATTCCCTTACTAATTCCTGTTAAGTTAACTTTAGTTAATTCACTATCAATAACATTTGTATAAACAGTTTGGCCTAAAACATTAATAACTGAAACCGCAAACTCACCAGGCTCTTCTAAAGAGATAGTAAACGATCCAAGTGAAGGATTTGGGTAAACATCAAACATTGAAGCTCCAAATTCTGAAATAGCACTTTGAATAATAGGCTCAAAATTCATCCTAACCATTGGAGTTGAAGTAATATAATACCAAGTTGGAGTACCTGCAGATGATGTAGACAATCCTAACTCATCAAAAGAACTGTGTTCTCCATTATATAATGATGTATTTGCTGTTGAACCAATTAATAAAGAATCGATAGGATGCTGATAACCTCCTACTCCAAACTCATAAGCATAACCAGCAAATAATGATATTGGGTCTAAAAATGGAACATCAATCCAATTACCTAAATCTTGAGCTGTCAATACATAATCATCAGATTGATCAAGAAAGAAAAGACTATTTGACGCTGTACTATCAGATTCATAAATTACAGCATAAACCTTAGCTCCAACTGTTGATCCATCGTCAATAAATACACGTAAAGAATATAAATCAGCATTGGCATAAATCTCAAACCTAGAAGTAATTTGATTCTGATCATCTGAATCTCCAGCAGCATAAGAGCCAGCTTGATTAGCTGCTCCTTCATCCTTAGCATATAAATATTGAGAAACTTCAATGTTTCTTGTTTCGATAGTCGAATTAGTAGTTACTAGTCCTGCTCCTGCAGAATCAGCTTCAGCCCACATTTCAACAACATAATTACCAACACCTGGACTAAAAGTAGGAGTTGCAGCAATTGTAACATTATCGGAGCTAGCTAAAACAGTAGCAACTGAAGATCCAGAATAAGTAGCAGATCCCGTTACATCATATCTTAAAACTGATGTTTGTGAAGAAATACCTGCATTCATAATTACTGCTTCACAAGAAAATGGACGAACAGCAACTTGATCAACAGGAGTTACAGTATAATCTAAACCAATCATAGTATTTAAACCAGAAGCTGAATAGTTTTGGTAATCAACCCAATACCCACCTGTAACAGCGTTATTAATACTCATTAAATTATCAGGCGTTTCAGTAAAGTTTACATCATCAACCATCCAAGCGTAATCCCACTGACCTTCATAATGAAAACGAAATGACACTGATACTTGATTCCCAGCTACATTAGAAACGTTTACAGATACAAATTCAGGATTAGTTGAAGATTCATTACTAACTTGTGAAGCGTGTACTTCAAATCTTTCAAAAGTAATCCAAGCATCATTAGAAACTTCAACAAAAACAGAATCTTGAAACTTTCTGTGTGAAGATTCAAAATTAATATTCACATATGAATAAGCGGAACAGTCAACAGTTCCGTTATAAGTAATTGTTGCATCCTGAGTATTAGTAGCAGATGTTCCTAAAGCATCAGAATCATACATTGCAAATCCATTTGCTGTAGAAGTAGATGCAATAGCACCCATAGGCATAGAAAAAGAACCTGTTGGTCCGGCAGTTCCAATTACCCAATCTTGTAAACCTCCATTAATAGCATCATATGTAGTCCAATCAGCTGAATTATCAAATTCGTTAAACCAAAATGGTGCAGGCGCAGCCACTGAATTTGATGGAACATAATTTACTGGTACATCATTAGCAAGAAACTTTATAGCAGCTTCTTTTGGCAATTCTGCCATTTTTGATTGCGCAAAAGTTGCTAAAGCAACTAAAACAGCACAAGCAGAAAGTAAAATTTTTTTCATTTTTCTTTTTTTTAAATTATAATTAGTGTTCGCAAATATACTACAAAGTAAACAAATACCAATATGCATATTTCTAAAATCTTATCTACTCAATATAATCTGAAATTGGCGCACATGAACAAATGAAATTTCTATCTCCATAAGCATCATTAACACGCCTAACTGAAGGCCAGAATTTTCTATCCCTTACCCATTCTAATGGATAAACAGCTTTTTGTCTTGTATACTTAAACGCCCACTCATCATTTACTGCCAAGCCCAAAGTATGTGGCGCATTTTTCAATACACTTTCTTGCAGAACAACTTCACCAGCTAGCACTTCATTGATTTCACTTTTAATACTAATCATTGCTTCACAAAAACGATCTAACTCCTCCTTGCTTTCGCTTTCAGTAGGTTCAATCATTAAAGTTCCTGCAACAGGAAAAGAAACGGTTGGCGCATGAAAACCATAGTCCATTAATCGCTTTGCAACATCAACAACCTCAATTCCATCTTTTTTAAACATTCTAAAGTCTACAATCATTTCGTGTGCGACTCTATTATTACTGCCCGAATACAAAACATCAAAATGCTTTACTAATTTTTCTTTAATATAGTTTGCATTTAAAATAGCTATCTCAGTTGAAGATTTTAAGCCCTCTGTTCCTAGCATTTTAATATAAGCATAAGATATAGATAAAACCAAAGCACTTCCCCAAGGAGCAGAAGAAATAGACATTCCGCTTTCTCCACCCATTTTCACTAAAGGATTATTGGGTAAGAATGGCTTTAAATGTTCCACAACTCCAATTGGACCCATTCCAGGACCACCACCACCATGAGGAATAGCAAATGTTTTATGCAGGTTCAAATGACAAACATCCGCACCAATAAGTGCAGGGTTTGTTATCCCCACCTGCGCATTCATATTTGCACCATCCATATATACTTGTCCTCCATTATCATGAATAATCTGAGTGATTTCCATAATCGCTTCTTCATACACACCATGGGTTGAAGGATAAGTTACCATTAAAGCAGCAAGACTTCCTTTGTATTCTTCCGCTTTTTCTCTTAACACATCAATATCAATATTACCATATTCATCACATAGGGTAACCACCACCTTCATTCCAGCCATAACTGCTGAAGCAGGATTAGTACCATGGGCTGAAGAAGGAATTAAACATATATTTCTATTATCCTCACCTCTACTCTCATGATAAGCTCTAATGACCATTAATCCAGCAAATTCCCCTTGAGCTCCAGAATTTGGCTGTAAACTCATAGCATCAAAACCAGTAATTTCACATAACATTTCTTCTAATTCATGGAACATTATATGATAACCCCTTGCTTGATGAGCAGGAGCAAAAGGATGTAAATTCCCAAATTCTGACCAACTTAAAGGAAACAATTCAGAAGCTGCATTCAATTTCATAGTACATGAACCTAAAGGAATCATGGAGTGCGTCAATGATAAATCTTTATTTTCTAAACGCTTAATATAACGCATCATTTCCGTTTCCGAATGATATTTATTAAAAACATCATGCTGCATAAAAGAGGAAGTACGATAAAGTGCATCTGGAATTCTTGCAGTTGCCTCAGTATAATCACCACTTAACACTTCTTTTATTAAATCTTGTGAATCAGAATGATTACAGCTTTTTGCAAATACTTCTAAAATATCATTGATATTACTCAAGTCATCTTTCTCATCAATACTAATTGAAAGCGTATCATCATTAATATAATTGAAATTGATTTTTGCATCTTCAGCATAAGTTTTTATGTTTTCCATAGAAACATTCCCTACTGAAATATGTAGTGTATCAAAATAAATAGGATTCAACTGATGATACCCTAACTGTGTCAATCCTTCCGCCAAAGTAGCTGTTAAAGAGTGAATGTTTTTACTCATTTTTCTTAACCCTTCAGCTCCATGATATACCGCATACATACTTGCCATAACAGCTAATAGCACTTGTGCAGTACAGATATTTGAAGTTGCTTTTTCTCTTTTAATATGTTGCTCTCTTGTTTGTAAAGCCATTCTGAGAGCTCTGTTTCCGTCCATATCCTCACTGACACCAATAATTCTACCCGGAATACTCCTTTTATATTTATCAAAAGTCGCAAAATAAGCCGCATGAGGACCACCATATCCCATAGGAATCCCAAATCTTTGGGTAGTTCCTACCACAACATCAGCTCCCCATTCAGCTGGAGGAGTAAGTAAACTTAAGCTCAATAAATCAGCAGCTACAACCACTCCAACTTCATTCTCTTTTAATTGATTAACGAACTCTGAATAATCAATTACCTCACCATATTTCGCAGGATATTGTAAAATAGCACCAAAAAATTGCTCATCAACCACTACTTCATCATGATTAGCAATTATCAATTTAACACCAAGAGGAACAGCACGAGTTTTTAAAATTTCAATAGTTTGCGGGAAACATAATTCTGAAACAAAGAAGTTAGTGATCTTATCTGCTTTCTGCTTTCTACTTCTATTATTATACAATAGTATCATTGCCTCAGCAGCTGCAGTTCCCTCATCAAGTAAAGAAGCATTAGCAATTTCCATTCCCGTAAGCTCACTTACCATAGTTTGGTAATTTAATAAAGCTTCCAATCTACCTTGTGCAATTTCAGCCTGATAAGGAGTGTAAGCTGTATACCAACCTGGGTTTTCCAAAATGTTCCTTTGAATAACACCAGGCAGAATAGTATTAAAATAACCCATTCCTATATACGATCGGTAATTTTTATTCTTCTGAGCTATACCCTTCATATGCTCAATAAAACGACTTTCTGACAATGCTACAGGCAAACTCATCTCTTTTCCTAAATGAATTTTTGCAGGAATCGTTTCATTAATTAATTGTTCAATAGAAGACGCATTTACTAGCGATAGCATCTCCTTAACATCATTTCCCCTAGGGCCAATATGTCTATCTGAAAACTTACCTATACTCATCATTAAAATTTTAGGCCGTAAAAATAGTTAATGAATTCATAAAAACTGTTGTGTTAATAAAAAAAGGATAAGTCTTATTTTATAGTAGTTAAGGAAAAAAATAGAGTATTTTTGCAAAAAATTTATAGCATGACATTTTCTGAAACAGGACTGAATAAAAACATCCAAAAAGCAATAACCGATTTAGGTTTTGATACTCCAACACCCATCCAACAGGAATCAATTCCTTATTTATTGGAAAATAAAACTGATCTAATTGCACTGGCTCAAACTGGTACTGGAAAAACAGCAGCATTTGGACTGCCTGTATTACATAAAATTGATGTTGAAAGAAAAATACCTCAAGCTATAATTCTCTGCCCAACTAGAGAACTTTGTCTTCAGATTGCAAAAGACATGGAAACATTTGCAAAGTATACGAAAGGATTGAAAATTACTGCAGTATATGGTGGGGCAAGTATAATGCCACAAATTAAATCATTAAAATCTGGTACACAAATTGTTGTTGGTACTCCAGGAAGAGTTATTGATTTAATAAATAGGAAATCATTAAAACTACAAGATATTGAATTTGTAGTTTTAGATGAAGCAGATGAAATGCTAAATATGGGATTCAAAGATGATTTGGATACTATTCTAGCTGAAACACCTACAGAAAAACAAACTTTACTTTTTTCAGCAACAATGCCAAAAGAAGTAATGCGTATTAGTAAAAACTATATGCAGAGCCCAAAAACAATTGAGGTTGCTAGCAGAAATGAAGGTGCTGCAAATATAGATCATCATTATTATATGGTAAGTGCACGTGACAGATACAAAGCTTTAAGAAGAATCTGTGATGTAAATCCTGATATCTATGGTATTGTATTTTGCCGAACAAGAAGAGAGACGGCTGAAGTAGCTGACAAATTAATGCAAGATGGCTATAGTGCTGATGCAATTCATGGTGAATTATCTCAAGCACAAAGAGATCATGTAATGGGTCGTTTCAGAAAAAGAAAACTACAACTATTAGTAGCAACAGATGTTGCTGCAAGAGGAATTGATATTAATGAATTATCTCATGTCATTAACTATAACCTTCCTGATGATGATGAGATATATGTACATAGGTCAGGTAGAACAGGTAGAGCAGGAAACAAAGGAACATCAATTATTATTGCACATAGCCGTGAAGGAAGAAAACTAAAGTCAATTGAAAGAATGATTAAGCGTGATTTAACGCTTATGAAGGTTCCTAATGGAGATGAAATCTGTCAAATCCAGTTGATGAAATTAATTGACAAAGTTGTTTCTACTGAAGTAAATCATCAAATTGACAAATACTTACCTTCTATTGAAGAAAAATTAGCTCACTTAGATAAAGAGGCACTTATTAAGCATTTTGTTTCTGCTGAATTTAATCGTTTTTTATCTTTCTATAAAAATGCTCCTGACTTAAATGTATCCGGAAGCAATAGTAGAGATAGAAATGATAGAAATGAAAGAAGTGGAGGTAGAAATGAAAGAAGTGGAGGTAGAAATGAAAGAGGTGGAGATAGAAATGAGAGAGGGGGAAGAAATGAAAGAGGTGGAGGAGAAAGAACAGGTCATGCTGAAGCAGGATACACAAGATTTTTCATCAATTTAGGAGCAGAAAAAGATTTACAAGCTCACAACCTAATTGGTTTGATAAATGAATACACAAGAAACAGAAATATTCCAGTAGGAAAGATTGATATCATGAGAAAATTCTCATTTTTTGAGGCTCCAAATGATTTCGAAACGGATGTATTAAGCGGTCTTTCTGATGCAGTTTGGAATGGAAATAGAGTAAATGTTGAAGTATCTCAAGCTCCAGGAGAAAAATCATCTAGAGGAGGCGGAAACAAAGGAGGTAGCGGTCGTTCATACTCTGGTGGTGGAGAAAAAAGAAGTAATTCAGGTGGAGGAAGAGACAGACAAGGAAGTAGACCTTCTGGAGGTTCTTCATCAAGAAGAGAGTCAACAGGTGGCGGAGGTAGAAGTAGTGGAGGAAGCTCAAGCTCTTTTAAAGGAAGATTTAATGCTGCTGCAAAAAAAACTAAAAGGGACTAAGCTTTTTTCTTTCCAGCAACAAAATCTTTTAAGTAATAAGGCTCAAAATAAGCTACATTTTCAAAATCCTTATTCTCAAATTTAGTATTAGCTAAAATTCCTAAATTTTTTGCTGAAGGATTTATTCCTTCAATAAATTTAGCGTTTTTATGATTGATGATTTCTTGACATTTTAAAGAACCATCTCCAAAGAATATTGTTTCATCAGCTAAGAATTCTGTATAAGTATTTTCATCTACAACATCTGCCTGTACACCTCTTACTTGTTTATTATCTACATCATATAAAGCAGAAAAAACCTCCATTCGCCTTGCATCAATCATAGGGCAATAAATAGCTGACTTTTCATTTTTAGCCATTGCAAAGGCCATAGCTTTTAAAGTAGAAATAGCAATCAATGGAATATCTAAAGCATAACATAATCCTTTAGCTGATGAAGTTCCAATTCGTAATCCCGTGTAAGAACCAGGACCTTTACTTAATGCAACTGCTTCAACATTTTTTAAGGTAACGTTAGCTGATTCAATAACTTGTTGAATAAATAAGGTAAGCTGCTCAGCATGGATATAGTCATCAGAAATATGCTCCTTTTCAGCTATAACAATTCCATCTTTAAAAAGCGCAACAGAACAATTCCTAGTTGCCGTTTCTATTCCTAGAATTAGAGCCATTAAAAATCGTAATAGTGATTAAATAAATCGCTCTTAATTCCAAAATTAATAAACTGAGTTTGTAATTCTTCATCCTCATTTTTAAAATCTCGTAAAGTAACTCCTAGATTTATTTTGAGATTAGTTTTAGGATTAACTATATAAGCAATATTTAAAGTTTTAATATTTACTGTTGTTAAATTACCTTGATACATCTCAATTCCAAAATCAGCAGGACGATCATTGTAGCTAACATAGACATCACTACCATAAGAAGCAGAGTCTCCTTTTATATCACCACCATATTTTGAGGAAATTACTTTCCCATCAATTACAAACTTTTTCCATTTGTAATTTATAATCAATAAAAATTCAGAGAAGTTAGCGCCTAATGGATGAGCTAATGCTTGGTTATAATGCGCGTAATTATTTGCAGTCTTTTTATGAGAATAAGTGTAAGGCCTAACCAAGTTATATTCCGTTTGCAAAGTTAAGCCCTTAATATTAAAAGAATCAAATGTTTTATAGCCTAGCTGGTAGCCAAATTTATTTGCCCAATAACCATTATTAGATTTTATTTGCTCTAAAGTAAACTCGTCTAAAATTAATTGGCCATAAAAATAAGATGAGAAAGGTAATTTATATTTTAAATTCAAACCAACTAAAATATTATCTGGAGAGTTTATTGAGAACTCAATAGGCCTAAGCATTGCAATTGGATTCAAATAATTTACATCAAAACCATTGCTACCAGGAGCATGATTCATTTCCCAAATTACAGATTCAAATAATGAAATGTTTAACTTTTTAGAAGTATTAATACTTAAGTAATGAGATGACATATACTTTTTAGCATAGCCCATTTGATCGTAATTATTAAAACCATTATCGAGATAATAATTAATATCCTGAAACTCTGTAAACAGATTAGTGTATTGTACTTTCCAGAAAGTCGTTTGAATGCGCAGATAAGGGTAATTGAATGTATTATCAGACAGCAATAGAGATCGATATCCGTCTCCTATAAAATGCTTTCCATGCCCAAATTGTACTGCAAACATTTTATTAGCTCTGTACGACACATAACCTGATGACATTGCATAATCAAATCCTGTTTCTTTAAAATCTCTAGCAAATCCCTGCCCTGGCACAACTCTTTTATCACGAATCTGAGCATCAATATAATTAGGGAATACAGATTGATTTTCAGCAAAAGAACTGAAAAAAGATATTTTCTTACCTAAATCGCCTTCAACAATAAAACCTCTAGTATTAGTAAGTGTGTTTCTTTCATCCACAAATTCTTTTCCTAATGTAAAATTTATAATTGGAGAGGCAACTACTCTATAGTCTTCACCTTTTAAAAGAAATAAATGTTCCGAAAACATCTTTTTTAAATACCAATTAGAATAGTCCGACTGAGCCTGTAACTCAAGAATAGAATCAACATCAAAACTCAAATCTGATTTCACAATAGGCTTAAAGGAGGTATGAAAATTAGACTCTTCAGCATAGATAAGCTGATTAAAATTTGAGGAATAACTATTCCCTAACAGTAAATTAGAATGTTGAGCATTCACATTTAAGACAACAAAAGAAAAGAAAATGAAAAAAGAAAAAAATCTCATTATTTTGATTTAGACTTTAGAATATAAAAGGGGATAAACAAGACTGAATAACTAACTGCTGCTAATACAGCAATACTTACATTAACATTGTATTCCAAAAGAAAATATGAACCCAAAATAAGAAATACTGAAATAGTACACAATATTATACTTGTGTATTTATGCCCATAATTTAAATCTAAAAAAGCATGATGGATATGATCTCTTCCTGCAACTAAAGGTCCATTACCTTTTATTGATCTAATGACAAAAACTCTTAAAGAATCAAAAAGAGGAATTGCTAAAAATGAAATTGCCAATAAAGGACCTTTATTTGGCAATTTAAACGTTTCAGTTACTAAACCATATTGAATACAATTAATTGCTAGAATAGATAAAATCATTCCAACAACTAATGAGCCTGTATCACCCATAAATATTCTTGCAGGAAAAACATTATACTTTAAGAATCCAAATAAAGCACCCATTAAAGTAAAGGAAATCAAGGCCATATCAGTTTGCTCCATTAGTAAAGCAATAACTCCAAATGAGAAAGATGAAATCACACCAACTCCTCCTGCTAAACCATCTATCCCATCAATAAGATTAAAACCATTAGTAATAACAATAACTACAAAAACAGTAAAAAATGTCCCTATCCATATCGGTAAATCATACACTCCTAAAACCCCATGCATACTATCAATCTGTATATCACCAATAAAAATGAGAATCAAAGTAGCAATAATTTGACCCATCAACTTTTTAAAAGCAGTAATTTGTCGTAAATCATCAATAATACCAACAATAAAAACAATTAAAATACTAACTAAAATGTATTGAATATTTTCAATATCTGCCCAAAATAATAATGAACAAATAATACCCGTAAAAATAGCAATCCCACCAAAAAACGGTGTACTTCCCTTATGTGAAGCTCTATCTCCAGCAGTATCAAACAAGCTTAACTTTTCAGCAAAATATATAAGCTTTGGGATAGCTACATAAGTTATCAAAAATGCAGATATTAATGAAAATATTATATTTAACTCAGAAATAATCATTTATCTATTTTGGTCTGTAAAATTAAAATTATTATTGATAACAGATAAGATTTCATCACACCATTTTGACAAAGTATATTCATTATCCACTTTTACAGTAATCAATCCCATCTTATTACCTGCTATTATATCAGTATCTGAATCTCCAATTAAATACGAATCTTCAACTTTTATTTCTGGAAAATCAATCATTGCTTGCTGAATCATTCCCGGGTTTGGCTTACGACAATTACAACTTTCAGTAGCCAAATGAGGACAATAATAAATCTTATCTATTACTCCTCCATTTTTTTTTACTTCAAACAACATATACTTATGCAAAATACCTAAGTCATTATCTGACATTATTCCTTTTGCAATTCCTTGTTGATTAGTTACAATAAGAATGCGATTAAATATTTTTGAGAGTTTTGATATTGCAGTTTCTGCTCCTATCATAAATTCAAACTCGTCAGAATTTTTAACATACTGACCATCTAACTTTACATTTATAACACCATCTCTATCTAAAAAAAGAGTATCTAGCTTATGCATCTGGAAACATTTCTTGCTCAATCAATTGACAAATAATATGCCCAACTAAAATATGTACTTCTTGTACTCTTGGTGTATCATCAGAAGGAGTGCAAATCATAATATCACAAATATCTTTCATTGCACCACCATTTTTACCAGTAAAACCAACAGTTGTCATTCCTAATTCATTTGCTTTTTGAATTGCCTTCACCACATTAGGAGAATTCCCTGAAGTTGATATTCCAACAAGAATATCTCCTTTCTTACCTGCTGCCTCAACCATTCTTGCATAAGTAGCCTCATAACCATAATCATTTGCTACAGCTGTCATAAAGGATGAATTTACATGTAAGGCCTCAGCATATAAAGGTGGACGATCAGTATAAAACCTTCCACTTAACTCAGCTGCAATATGCTGAGCATCAGAAGCGCTACCCCCATTACCACAAAAAAGCATCTTTTTATCTGATTGGAAAGCAGTTACACTTTTAGCAACAATCTGCTGAATACTAGTTTTCAAATTATCATTCTGGAAAACGCTAGTGTAATTTTCAGCAGCACTTTTCATACACTTTTCTATTCTACTTTTCATCTCGTTGGTTTTGGCTAAAATACAAATTTTTATACTGATTGATACGCTTGTTTTGTCAGCTTTCCAATTTCATTCCAATCATATTTAGTGTTTACTAATTCTGTTCCTTTAACCCTTACTTGCTCCATCAACCCTTTATCACCCAATATACTATTTAACTTATTAGTTAAATCACTTACATCTTCTGTTTTAAATAGAAAGCCATTTTCGTTATTGGTAATTATTTCTTTCAAAGGTGGTAAGTCAGAAACTAAGGCAGGACGCTCGTAACTTAAAGTCATCATAAGCACTCCACTCTGATAAATTTTTTTATATGGAAGAATAACTAAATCTGAAGCACAGTAATAATGCTCCACATCCTCTTGAGGGATAAACTTAGTATGTAGTAGTATATATTTTGATAAATTATTTTCATCAATAATCTTTTGATAAGCAGAGAAATCATTCTCCCAAGGTTTTCCAGCAATCACTAACAAAACATCTGGATTTTGCTTTATAACACCCTTTAAAGCAGATAATAAAATCTCTAATCCTTTTACTTTTTTTATCATACCAAAAAATAATAACACCCTTCTATCATTCGGAATTCCTAGTTGTTCTTTAGATTTTTCTTTATCATATTGAATATCAATAAAAGGAGTATAGTTCCCATGTGGAACAATAGAAATACACGGAGTTAAATTAGTGTTCAGATTTAGAATTTCAGATTCACTAAATTCATTATGGGTTATGATTCTATCCGTTAACTTATAAATCAGCTTACAAATAATTGAAGAATTAGATGAATTGGAAAAGGAACTTACATCATGTACTGTTAATACTACTTTTCCAAATAATATTTTAACAACCAGTAAATTAAAAAGAACTAAAACATTAGTATAAAAAATATGAAAATGAAAAATAGAAATTCCTGAAAATCTGGCATGAAAAACCGAAAAAACTGTACCAATAATCCACTTAATCCCACTAATAACTCTGGATTTACTTTTAAATATGTCATTATAAAAAGTAAAAAACTTTAAGCCATTAATTTCAGGATATGGAGTTTCACTATTAGTGTACAGGCTAAGTTCTACATCATTCTTCAAAAGACCTTCTGCCTGACCAAAAAGATAAAAATGATGAGAACTTCCATGAGCTCCTAAGGGATCTATAATTGCTACTTTTCTATTCATTATTTAAAGGATTCAAATATACTATCTTTTTCATGATAAACAATTTATATATTTGCAACAAACAAGTAATACAAAAGCCCCTAACAATAACAAATGCTATTTAACTCTCTACAATTTCTAATTTTCTTTCCAATTGTAGTTACTATCTTCTTTTTATTGCCTCAGAAAAGAAGATGGATACTTTTACTTATTGCCTCCTACTATTTCTATATGTGCTGGAAGGTAGAGTATATTGTGCTAATTATCATCTCCACTTTAATTGATTATTTTGTTGCACAACAAATGGATAAGATCAAGGAAAAAGCCAAAAAGAAAAAATGGCTATACTTAAGTTTAATCTCTAATCTAGGAATATTATTTGGCTTTAAATATTTTAATTTTATTAATGAAAATGTACAATCCTTCTTTGATAATTTTAATGTTTTTTATAATGTTCCTGCATTTGATTTATTACTTCCTGTAGGAATTTCTTTTTACACATTTCAAACTTTAAGCTATACTATTGATGTGTACAATTGCAAAACAAAAGCCCAAAAACACTTAGGAGTATTTGCTGTTTTTGTATCTTTTTTCCCTCAATTAGTTGCAGGTCCTATTGAAAGATCAAACAGGTTGCTTCCTCAATTCTTTGTAAAGCATGACTTTAATTATGAAAGAGTACGCTTTGGATTACAACAAATGATGTGGGGATTTTTTAAGAAAGTTGTAATTGCTGACAGACTTGCCATAGTTGTTGATGGCGTATATAACAACCTTGACAACTATAGTGGATTTGCTTTAGTAATTGCAACTATCTTTTTCACTTTTCAAATATATTGTGACTTTTCCGGCTACTCCGATATTGCAATAGGATCTGCCAGAGTTATGGGATTTGAATTAATGGAGAATTTCAAACGCCCATATTTTTCGAAATCAATTTCTGAATTTTGGAAAAGGTGGCATATTTCTCTTTCCACTTGGTTTCGAGACTATTTATACATTCCCCTAGGAGGAAGTAAGGTTGTGAAATGGAAATGGTATTACAACCTATTCATAACCTTTTTAGTGAGTGGATTCTGGCATGGCGCAAATTTTACATTTATTGTATGGGGAGCGCTTCATGGCACCTATCTAATTAGTGCAATTATCTTAAAAAATCCAAAAGAAATAATCCTAAATTATTTAAATATAAAAAATACAACTTTTCACAAAATATACCAAGTAGGCTTCACTTTTTTGCTTGCATCTTTTGCTTGGATTTTCTTTAGAGCAAATAATATTACAGACGCAATATATGTAATTACTCATTTGTTTACAGATGTTGGAGATTACACTAATTTTTCTGTGATGCAACTAAAATTAAGAGGACTTGGAGTAGGGATGAACGATTTACTAATTTCTATTGGGCTTATCATTTTTATGGAATTATTTAACTTATATGAAAGAGGAGGTGATGTTTGGTTAAAATTAAAAAACAAACCGAGATGGATAAGGTGGTCAGTTTATTATATCATAATGTTTGGCATCTTATTTCTAGCACCATATTCCAAAGTAAGTAATTTTATGTATTTCCAATTTTAGATGAATACAGAACTTAAAATATTATTACGCAAAGGATTTATTTTTATACTTCCTATAATTGCTTGGGTATGTATTGTCGTTACTGTTGATCCCTTCAATTACTTTAACCTAAGTAAAACTATTTCACAGCAATCAAAAGAGAAATCTGCTCAGAAATTGAATTCATTATTATACAACTCATTACAATTCAAAAACCATCCTACAACAAGCGTTATAATAGGAGATTCCAGAATTAGAAGACTGCCAATAGAAAGAATTAAAGAGTTAACTGGAGATGATTATTACACCTTGCATTCTAATGCAGCAAAACTGAATGAAATTATTGATCTGTTTTGGCTAACTAACAAATATGCAAAATTGGAAAATGTAATTATTGGCATTAATTTTAATTTATATAATGAGTATGCTTATTCCAATAGAGTAGCTGATGTACAAGAAATGATACGCAATCCGTTTATTTATATTTTTAATTGGAATGTTGCTGAAACAGTATATTTAGCTTTAAAAAATGAATTTTATGGTATTCAAAAAAATGATAGACGAAATAAAGAAAAATTCTGGGATCATACGATTTCTACTGTCGCTACTAATCATTATTCCAAATATAGACATCCTGATTCAACACTAAAACGACTTAGAGAACTTGGAGAATATTGTCTAAAGAATAAAATTAACCTGAATCTAATTATTGTCCCACATCATAAAGAATTTCATGACAGATTAGTGAACTTCAACCTTACTAAAGAAGAAATACAATTCAAAGAAGAAATTAGTTCCATTGGAAGAGTAATAGATTTTGATTACCCAAACTCAATTACAAATTGTAAAAACTGTTTTACCGACCCGATTCATACTACTGATTCTATAAGCATGGTAATAGTGAATGATTTATTTACTGATAGTTTAGTGGTTGGTAAATTACTTCAATAGCAATCCTTGAAAATAAGACTTATTAATCAACCACCAAGTTGAAATATTTTTTCTAATTAGAGGATTAACAACAAATCTAATATTATTCTTGAAAAATAACCAAACAATAAAAGTATAAGAAAAAACACCTCCAATTTTTTTCAGAAAATAGATATGATTTTTAGTGTTTTGTTGTAAAAAGAAATTTCCTCTAAAAATCTTTTTAGCATCTTTCTGAAAGGAATTAGTTAAGCTTCCAACTTTATGGTAGAACTCTACATTAGGATAGTAAAGCATTCTATGCCTTCCATCTTTCCATACTCTATATGAAAAATCAGTATCATCAAAATAAACAAAGTACTTTTCATCCATTAAGCCAACATCCTGAAACACTTCTTTTTTAGCTAACAAACAACAAGTTGGAGCGTATTCAACATCAATAGTTTTATTGTACTGACCTTCATCCAATTCCTTCATCCCTCTATGTAATGGCAAGTATCCTTTCTTTTTTATAAACCAACTTCCAGCATACCAAATATGCTTAGGATTATCATAGTACATCATTTTTGGGGTAACCAAACTGCATTTTTCTTCAATTTGAATCTTAATTAATTTTTCAATTAAAGTACTTTCAAATTCCACATCATTATTAATAATTAAAACCTGATCACAGCCATCCAAAATTGCTTGTCTAATTCCTTGATTGTTTGCCTTAGCAACTCCAAAATTTTTAACATTTTTAATAACTTGCAACCTGGTATCCTTTTCATTATCTAACATTGAAAGTGTCGCATCAGCTGAAGCGTTATCAATAACATATAAAATTAAATTTGAATGTGTCTGTTTCCAGACGCAAGCCAAAAACGGCCGTAAAACATCAGCCGAGTTATAAGTTATAGTCACTAAGCCTATTTTATCCATTTTGAATAATTTTTACCTAAAACCTCTTCCAGTTTTTTAATATCATTATTAAATATTATGCTGAGTTGACTTCTCGTTTCCTTCAATAATTCAGGCTTTTTATCTGCCTTAAAAAGAAAAGCTCTAATATTCTTGACTAAATATATTGGGAGAAAAAAAGTTAGTATTTTTCTAAGAAAAACAAAAGAATATATAAATCTAATCCCTTTATTTTTTGGCATTGTAAAGGTATTATACTTTGTATTTATATCAGCAGCAAACTCAGTGCTAATATTTAGGAAATCATACACCTGATCAACAGTCTTTGATACATTATTCTTTAAATCTTCATAGTCTATAAATAATATATTTTCCTTTTCAAAAAAATCCAGATACCTTTGAATTTGATTAGCATATTTACTTACTTCAATATACTGCTGATAGAATAAATGAGCATTTTTATGCTTTGATTTTTTAGTTATTATATTTTCAAAACTATCACTAACTAAACCAAGTCTATAATCCATTAAATAATGGGAAAAAGCTCTTTCAATAGGATTTCTGAGCATAATAATAATTTTTGCATTTGGATTGTACTTTTTTATGTCTTCAGCCACATTATCATAAAATAAATAAGAAACACTACCCTCACCATAAACAACACCTTCTTTCTGCACAAATAAGGACTCATACTTATCAAGCGTATTTACACGATTCTTACCATAATACATTCCTTGCTGATGAATTGCCTTATCAGAAAAATAATCAGGTTCTTTTTGACTACTCATCTCAACTTGAGGATGCTCACTTAAATAATGATACAAAGATGTTGTTCCCGCTTTTGGAGCACCTACTATAAAAAAGTCAACTTTCATTTTACAAAAAATCTTTTCTTAATGACCTCAACAATATTTCCCATCCTTTTAATATTTAATATAAATGCTAAAATTAATTTAACTGGGAAACTAATTAAATAAAATAGAGTTAATATTGGAGGAAACCTAAACTTTTCCACATCATACTTAAATTTTCGCATCATGCTATTTGACACTAACTGTGAAAGATATATTTCAGCAGAATTCAATCCTCCATTTTTCCATTTTTCCTTTTTGGAACTATCAATAAGGAATTGATTTTTAACATCCTGTTGAGTTGAAGAACCAATGACTGGAACTTTTAGCATTTCCTGATTGAATTCGATTTCTAAAAACTGACACAACTCTTTAACAATACGTATTGGCTCAACTAATAGATCTTCAAATCTAATTATCCTCACTCTAGAATTATTTGTAAATTTTTCAGTACACTCTAAAGAAGAATTCCAAATTTTGGCTGATAAAATAGGGTGATAATTAATGTAGGAACGAATAGCTTCAGACAAAGGTATTGCAGAAGCACCTAAGAACCTTCTTTTCCATTTATTCTTTTGTGAAAGCAGAACATCCCTCTGATCTCTTACCATATTTACCACTTTTGCATTAGGAAAATACGATAATATTTCATTCAAATAATACATATTTTTTGGAGTTTGATCACAAGCAATAGAACACTTATTATCTGATGTGATTACTGCTAAAAACAACTCATATATACTTAAAGGGTTTGAAACATTTTTATTTGCCAAAATAGCACTTGCCCTATCATTAAAATCCGAGATATTATCCTGTTGGAATAATCCATTTTTCTCAATACACAATAACCTTGAAAGTAAATCTATTTGTTGTTTTCTATCTAAATTTGAATCTGAATTATTCGTCCAAATTGTTCCAAAAAAATGCAACTCTTTAAATGTAAAAACACTTTGATGATTACCCAAAATACGACCCATCATAGTAGTACCGCTTCTGCTGCTTCCGACAATAAATATTTGTTTTGTTTTATCCAATTAATATTTAATATTTAAATCTGTTTCTATACCTATAACTCCTTTTAAGTTTGGAATATCAAACAAATTATTACTTCCATAAATTTGAAAAACTTCTTTATCACCTGATTTTTCTAAACTATATCTAAAATGGTTCATATTCCAATCAATATCAAATGAAATAATTAACTTATTATTCTCATCAAAACAGTTATAAGTGAAAATTTCTTCAAAATATTCTTTCTCAATTCTCACAATATCACGATCAAATATCTTCCCTAATAAGGTTAATGGGTAGTATGTACTTTGTATCTCCAACACCTCTTTATTATTTCTAAAAATTGATCCTCCATAATCTCTCCCACCCAAATTATGGTAAGTAGTTAACTCAATAGCTGACAAGTCAGGATTACTCAACAACTCTAAAAAATACTGAGCTACAAATAATGATTGTAAAAGCGTATTACCTGTTGTTCTTGATATTTGTAAATTCCATTCTGTAACCCATATAGGCTTGTTAAAAATACCTTCATACGCATTAACCTCTTTTGGATATTGGTTAACTAAATAATCAATAGCTCTATTTTTATAAATACCAAAGGCTTCTTTCTTATTCCCCCCTTCACTTTCCTCAGAAATCATTTGCCCATATCTATCATTCCCTTTAGTCACTTTTGCATAAGAATGAATAATAATGGCATCATAAAAGTTAAGCTTAGCCAATTTTTTATTCCATACACTATGTCTATGATTTTTTTTATTGACTAATGGAGCTGCAACAATAGCTGTTTTAAGATTGGGGTATTTTCCTTTAATTTTATCTGAACATTTTTTTGCTGCAATAACGTACTCATCAATAGTGTATCCTTTAGTAAAGTAACTTTTATTAGAAAGTTCACTTCCTAACTCAACCCCAACAACTTCAATATTATTATTTTGAAGTTTTTCTATCATTAAAATAATATCCTCATTATCAACAAACAGATTTGCTACTAGTACAGCCTTAGCATTTGTTTTTTTTGCTAATATTATAAAATCTTCAATATAATCTTGCTGTTGATCTTTCTTTCTTCTAGAATTGTCTAGCCCTCTTGCTCTTTTAGGCATTTTACCATCATGGTATTGATCAATTTCAGAAAAATCGAACCCGTACCCTTTTCCTCCATAATGATAAAAATTTCCTACAGCTCCTCCAGGAAATCGCAATAATTTTGGCTGTATTGCAATAACTTTATTTAAAAATGAAGTGTCAGTAACATCACAATACGTAAATGTATTTGAAGTAGCAAAACCAAAGATATTTTCTTTAACATTCTGCGCGAAAACACCCTCAATACAAAGTAAAAAGATGATTATTAATTTCTTCATTTAATCAACCCTTTATTTTCCAATTCCTGAATTGATATTTCATATTTATCTTCCATAACATCTTGGGTTTTCACCCAATTAACAAATGAAGTAATCCCCGAAAGAAAATCAAATTTAGGACTAAATCCCAACGCATTTTTTATTTTTGATAAATCTGCATAATTATGTCGAATATCCCCCAAGCGATACTTACCACTAACTGAAATTTTTACATCAGAATTGTATAAAGACTTCAATAAATTGGCTACTTCACTCACTGAAGTCGCAACACCTGAACCAACATTAAATATCTGATTATTTGCCTCCGCTTTTTCTAAAGCAAGAATAGTTGCGTTAACCACATCATCAATAAAAACAAAGTCCCTACTTTCCTGTCCATCTTCATAAATATCAATGTCATTTCCATTTAATAATCGTGTAGAAAAAATAGATAAAATTCCTGTATAAGGATTACTTAAAGATTGTCCTGGACCATAAACATTCTGATACCTTAATGCAACAGCAGGGATATTTAACGTTTTTCCCATAAGAAGAATCATCTGTTCTTGCTGTTGTTTAGTAATACCATAAATAGAAGATGGATGAACCTTTGAATCTTCATCTGTAGCTAATAACTCTAAAGGTTCATTACATTCATTACAAACTAGATTAAACTCTCCTTTAGCCATATCAATATCCTGTCTCTGTTTAGGATACACTACACCATCATTCTTACACATATACTTACCTTCTCCATAAATAGAACGTGAAGAAGCAATAATCATCTTTTTTATGCTATGATTCTCATTAGCTAAAATATCTAACAAATGTGTAGTACCTAGAATATTAACTTCATTATATCTAGAAATCTCATACATAGATTGCCCTGTACCTGTTTCGGCAGCCAAATGAATCACTGCATCCTGATTTTTTAAAGCTTTTTGCCAATCAGATTTATTACAAACATCTCCCTTAATAAAAGTTGCAATATCTTTAATTGATGAATATAAAGTTGAATTCTGATTCTCTCCATGAATTTGTTTAGACAGATTATCTAAAACAGTAACTTTGAATCCTTTCTCAACTAGTTTTCTAGTCAGATTAGAACCTATAAAACCAGCCCCTCCTGTTATTAGAATATTTATCATGATAATTCTTGTTTATATGATAGTATCCTATAAAAAAACTGAACAAACCCTGAAACAATAAACATAAAGAAGAAGGGTCGTAGAAGCAATGGCTCAGACATAACAGAAATAAGCATAATAATCATTAACAACCATTTATTATCATTTATTATCTGCTGCTTGAAAAACATATAAATAAGAAGAATAGCTGTAGGAAAGCCCATAGCAGCAAAAAGAAACATAATTGAATTACTACTTCCTTTATCAGTTCCTGTCATTTTAGACTCGACTCCCATTTGACTCTGCAAAGCTTGTAAATTAGATGATGAAAAATAAAATTCTTCACGCATTCCCTGAAACTGATTAAGATCCAAACCTATTCCTGTAAGCGGATATTCAGCAGCAATAAATAAGGGCTGCGTTAAATCAAACAACCTTTTTTGAAATGAACCTTCTTTTTCACCTTTGAATTTTTCCTCAACATTTAAGCTAAATATCATAAAAACAGGAATAGTGAAAAATATAAATAAAGGCACTAACCATTTATTATTTTTCATCTCTTTAAGTATATAAACCAATGATTGTAATAGCAGTAGTGCAATCCCGGTAGTAGAATAAGTTGTGACAATAGCAACTGCTGTTAATATTAACATAAACCTATTTTTCTTAAAAATAAAGGCATTAAGAAAGAAAAATAAATTTAAAAACACCTGTAAAACACCTGGCTCCCAGAATAAACCCTGATTCCTACAGAACTCTAAGCCAAAAAGTGTGATTATCCCCCTTTCAGTTGTGTAGAAAAATAAATTAAGAAAAGTTTCGCACTCATGATAAGTTGACGAAATGACAGAAAGATTATCATTAACAAAAAAGAAGAAGACAAAGTTGAGAAGAGAATGAAAAACAATAATTTGAAGTACAGTATACAACCTAAGAAGTAAACGATTTTTGTTATTAGCAAAATGCGTTAGAGAAAAAACTGATACAGATATTACCATAAGATAGTAATAATATTTCTTGATTTCTTGATCATTAACAGCAAATAGATAATTAATTATGAATAAACCAAACAATATTATTATTGTAACTATTGATGAGTTAAAACTAATCTTGTGTATTTTATTACTCATTAAAAAATATGATATAAATAAAATAGCCAAGAAAATTCCATAAGATAGATTTCTGTTAAAAACAAACAACAGCCCTCCTGAACTCATTACCAACATGAATACAATAAGATTATCCAGAAATTTTTGTTTTAAAGTATAAATCATTATTTCCAATTCATTTTTCTACCTAACAATCCTTCAACTGTTTCAATGTCTTTACAAAAGTAATCATTAAGAATATTTTTTCTTTCTTCATCAGACAATTTAGGAGGGGTGAATGTAGTAATATTTAATCTCTGAATTCTATTTTTTATGATTTGTCTTATTTTTAAAGATGGGAGTATATTTTTAATTATTTGACGCCACCAACCTGTTTTTTTCATTAGACTTTTAAGCCAAATAAATTTAGCTTTACTTGCTTTATTACTTCTTATATTAAAATCAATATCTTCCTCCTTTAGGTTAAGAAACTCAAATATCTTAACCATTGTCTGTTCTCTCGCTGCTACAAAATCTTCTTCAAAATGAAGAATTAAGAAATTATCTTTAGAAAATAACGCGAAATATCTTTGAAGCATATCCGCATACTTACCTTGTTCAACATAAGAAGTTCTTAAATAAGTAAGGTAATTATTACTTTCATCTACCTTTTTCTTAAGTGCATCCTCAAATGATAAAAGCTCATGTAAATCTCTTTTAGAATGCAAATAATGAGAATATGCTCTATCAACTGGATTTCTTAAGATAATGATGAATTTTACATCCTCCCCTAATGAAGAAAGTATTCTTTCAGGAGCATACTTATCAAACAAATAAGTTGGAGTGAAATCACCAATACATTGCTCTTTCTTAACACCACTAAAATAAGTTTTCTCATACCAAGGAATACCAAGTTCGTAAACAGTTGATATATCGAAAAAATGTGGTTCTTTAAACGAAGGAATAAACACATCAGAATGTTGCCTTAAGATATCATAAAGGCTAGTTGTACCTGACTTAGAGGCACCAATACACATGAAATTTGGCAAACTCATCTTGTCCAATTATTTAAATCTCTATTTAATAATAAAGATAGTTTTTCCACATCACTTTTATAATATTCTTTCAACCACTTTTCAGTTCCAGGATTAATATTTTCAATTTTATTTGTATTACCTTTTTGCAAATTTACCATAATGCTTTTCCTTAAACTTTTAAATGGCAATAAGAATTTCAATACTGTCTTGAATGGAGTCTTTTTCATCATAAGTGATTTTATCCATTCATTTTTCCATTCCCAACCACCTACCATATGTTTTTCTTCAGCATTAACTTTAAAAGCATCTACATCTAGAAACTTAAAAACATTATCAATTTCTGAACTAAAATCATTTTTATAATCATCATAAATTATAACATGAACATTGTCAAATTCTTCAATAAATTTTTTTACCTGTTCAAAATACATTCCTAATTCTAAATACCTAGAAGCAGGAGTCATATTACTAATGTTATGATATCTATTTTCTGATTGATCAAGCGCCTTTTCAAATGTTAAAGATTCCATAAGATTATATCGTTTTACATGCTGATATCCAGAATATGCACGTTCAACAGGATTACGTAACATAATAATAATTTTAACATCCTTAGAAAGATATTTATTAATATTCTTAATAGCAAATTCAGGAAATGACAAATACATCACACTAGATTCTCCTCTATATTTCTTAGTGGAGGCTCCCTTAAAAAGGGATTTATAATCTTCTATATTAAGCACTCCCTTTGGGATTCTTTCCTCTCCTATCTCCTTGTTAATTAAAAAATGTGGCTCTTTTGGAGAGCACATAAAAACAGATGGGTGCTGACTTAAGTAATTATGCAAAGAGGTCGTTCCACTCTTTGCAGCCCCAACTATTAATAGATTTGGTAAAGCCATTATTCCTTCCAATTTTTTAAATCAATATTTAACAATTTTTCTAATTTTTCCACATCATTTCTAAAAAAACTAATTAATTCCTTCTTTGTTTCAGGGTTTATTGGTTTTACATTCTCTTTTACGAAATATTCTAAAAATACTCTAAACTTTTTTCTTAATGCTTTAGAGAAAGTAACCCTCAATCCTTTTTTAATGAAATTATCTTTCATGAAAAATTGTTTCAGAAAAGAAAATCGCCAACTTTTACCACCAACATTATGTTTAGAATCAGTATCTAATTCCACACTTTTTAAAATACCTAAAAAAGCTAATGTTTGCATAACGACTGTCTTAGTGTTCTGTTGAAAATCTTCATGCAGAATAACATGAACATTCTTAAAATTCTCAATGTAAGCGCTAACCATATCATGATAAAGACCCATATCTTTATACATAACCATTGGCGTTAAAGTAATATCATTTTCTAATCTATTCTTTTCAATCACTAATGCTTCTTCAAATGACAAGGGTTCCTTTATACTTCTTGAAACATGCGTATAAGCAGAAAAAGCTCTATCAGTAGGGTTACGTAACATGATGATAATTTTCACATCATCTCCTAAATATTTTTTAATATTTTTAATAGCTTCATTATAATAATACAAATACAAAACAGTTGATTCTCCAATAGCTTTTTCATTTACAACATTATTGAAAAGAGCCTGATAGGACTCTAAATCCCAAACACCATTATGTAATCTATCCTTTACTAGATCCTTAATTAAAAACCTTGGCTCTTTAACCTTCATCCCTTGTTCATTATATGAAGGCATAAATACATCCGGGTGTTGATTTAGGTAATTATGCAAAGAAGATGTCCCACATTTTGCAGCACCTACTATCAAGAAATTTGGCAAACTATTTCTCATAATTATCTTTTAAGAAAGGGAATATAAAATGTATAGAACCCCAATTCTCGTTTTACAAAATAAACCATAATAAGGTTCCACATTGATAGAGAGATCATACTTGCCAAAGCAGCTCCATTAATTCCGAATTTTGGAATCAGGAAGAAATTTAATATTACATTCACAATGGCTCCTACAAATAATACATTCATGAAAATCACCTGTTTGCCTGTCATCTGAAGGATATTTCCTACTGAACCCGAAAAAGAACTAATTAATTTACCAAAAGATAAAAACACAAATGCTTTTACCCCAACTTTAAATTCTTCACCAAATAACCCTAACAAAAACTCAGGAAAAGCAAAAAACAACAATACTAAAGGAAGGGTGGCTAAAAATATCATTTTAGAAGATTGATGTGCCACTTTTTTCAAACCATCAAAATCTTTTTTTCCGTATAATTCAGCAAACTTAGGGGAGGCAATACTATTAATCGCCATTAAAGCTATACTAGCAAACATTGACAACTTAAAAGCTGTAAAATAAATCCCAACTTCTTCAGAACCCATCATGTTTCCTAACATCAATTTATCAGTCCAAGCCATAATAAATTGAACACTCTGAGCAAACATAAGCGGAATAGATACTTTTAAAATCTCACTATATTTTAACTCTTCAATTTGTTCATCATCACTTATCTGCTTAATTTTATTATAACTATTAAAGAAAACAATAAATGCTAAAAGAGATACTATCGCTAAAGATGAAAGGTATGCGTATACAGGCACATTTCCGTCTACAAAAAATTGAGTTATTATAAAGATTGAAATAATAGAAAAAGTAGCTTGCGCCATTCTATAAAAAAAAGAAAACTCAGCTATTCTTTTTAATCCTCTTAAACTTTGATAATGCAACATAAAGAATGACATAGGCAAGACAAAGAATGCATTTAGCCTAACATGTTCTACTTTAGCATGTACTAAATTTGCAATATCTTCTGAGAAATAATACATGAATAAAGAAAATAAAAGAGACGAAATGCTTAGTAAACGAATTATCTTATTCCTAAAGAGTTGAATACTTTTCCATTTCCCTTGCTTTGCAAAAGAAGCTATAAATCTTATTGAAAAAGTATCCATTCCAAATTTAGAAAACAGAGTAAAAACCCTTAGGACGACAATAGACAACACATAATCCCCTAAACCTTTTGCTCCAAAATAATGAGCAATTATTAATGTCAATAAAAAACCCATTACCTGCCCTCCTATTCTTATAACAAAAGACAACCCTCCTTTCTTGAAAAGCTCAGAAAAATCATTGTCCTGAAGTGCGTTTAGAAATTTTTCTTTCATAAATTACTTTACCAAAAACCAAGGATTAAGCAAGTTCTCTTTATTATAAATCACATCCTCAGTTGAATTATATTGTTTAACCGAAAAACCTGCATATTTAGCAATTGCATGCCCTGCTCCTGTATCCCATTCCATGGTTGGCGCATACCTAGGATAAGCATCTGCCTTCCCCTCTGCAACCATACAAAGTTTTAATGATGAGCCAACTGCCAAGACCTTTACATCCCCATGCATTTTTTTCATTTCATCAAAAAACACTTCTGTTTCGGCTGACATATGAGACCGAGAACCAACAATCACATAATCCTCTCTTTTATAATCAATTGGTAATGAATCGGATAATGAAATTAATGTTTCTAGATTTTCAATTACTGAATTAACACTTACTTTATAAGACCCTAACCCCTCCATAGCAAAATACAACTCTTCTTTTACAGGAACATAAATTACACCCATAATCGGATTTCCATTATGAATCAATGCAATATTTACTGTAAATTCACCATTTCTTTTTACAAATTCTTTTGTACCATCTAAAGGGTCAACCAACCAAGAATACTCCCAATCCTTTCTTTCTGAATAAGTAACTTCAGCACCTTCCTCACTTAAAAAAGGAATATCTGTCCCTAACAAATGATTTTCTATCACTTCATTGCAATTTTTATCTGCCAATGTTAAAGGAGACTTATCATCCTTATGCTCAACAGCAAAATCGGAAGCATATACATCCATAATAGCGTGTCCCCCTTTGATAGAAGCGTTAATCGCTTTTACAAATAATTCATTAAAATTCATTTTCGTGCTTTTCGTTATTAATAAATACCGCTTTAGATGTTCCAATTCTTGTTGCTCCTGCTTTTATTATTTCCAAGCAATCCTTAAGACTTGACATTCCTCCAGAAGCTTTTATTTGTAAATTTCCAGCAACTAATTTAATTGCTTTAACATCTTTAACTGTAGCCCCATAACCACCATAATAGCCTGTAGATGTTTTAATAAAAACCTTATTTGCATTTTGTGGAAAATCAGATTGTACTAGTTTTGAAATTCTTTTAGCAATTTTCCTTATTTCATCTGCTGATAAAGCACCTGTTTCAATTATCCACTTTACTATTTTTTTATTTTCCAGTACTAACCTAGTTCCCTCAATAATATCACTATCAAACTTACCGAAAGCACCTCTTTTAAATGCATTGTAATCACAAACATAATCAATGTCATACGCCCCACTTTCAATAGCTAATTTAGCCTCAGCTATTTTCTGTTCAGTTGTAGAATTTCCAAAAGGAAAATCAACCACCGTACCTACTTTTAATTTTGATTTAGATGTCTCAATTAATTCCTTAGCTATTCGTATAAATTCAGACCGAATCATAATACATGCGAAATTTGCATCAATTGCTTCCTTTATTGAATTTACAACAATTTCTTTTGTTTCAGTCTGTGAAATCCCTGCTTCAGCAGCAGTTTTAAGATAAGTTGAATCTAGATAGCTTGCTATATTTACTTGTTTTTCCATTGTCATATTTTCAAAGCCAAATCTAAATAAAATATCAGATAATTGGCGCATTTTAAATTTGATAAATTTTACTAAATTTGCAAACTTATATTATGACAGAATCCAAAGGCAATTTATTTCCAATTTTTGACGATATTCTACAAAAAGAGGATAAAGAAATATTACTACAACAAAATGCAAAAGTAATCTGGATGACTGGTTTATCTGGATCTGGAAAAACTACTGTAGCTAAAGGAGTTGAAAGGCATCTGCATTCTCAAGGAATATTAAACCAGCTTTTGGATGGAGATAATATCCGAGTTGGAATTAGCAATAATCTTACTTTTTCTTCAGAAGATAGAGCTGAAAATATAAGAAGGATTTCAGAAGTAAGCAAGCTTTTTTTAAATTGCGGAGTAGTAACTTTAAATTGTTTTGTAAGTCCAACAATTGAGATTAGAAATATTGCTAAAGAAATAATTGGAGAAGAGAATTTTATTGAAGTTTACATAAACGCCTCTGTTGAAACTTGTGAAGAAAGAGATGTAAAAGGTCTCTACCAAAAAGCACGAAAAGGAGAGATTAAAGATTTTACAGGAATTAGCGCCCCATTTGAAGCTCCTGAATCTCCAGAAATAGAAATAAATACAGCCCAGCTTTCGATTGATGAATCGGTACAGAAAGTTTTGGATTATATATTACCGATTATAAAAACAAGTAAAAAATGAGTTCATACAACTTAACACACTTAAAGGAATTAGAATCGGAAGCAATTTTTATTCTAAGAGAAGTGGCTGCACAGTTTGAGAAACCTGTGATGTTATTTTCTGGTGGAAAAGATTCTATTATTATGTTTCACCTTGCCAGAAAAGCATTTCATCCTGGGAAGGTACCTTTTCCATTAATGCATGTAGATACTGGGCATAACTTTCCAGAAACTATCGAGTTTAGAGACCGATTAATGGAAGAAACAGGAGAAACATTAATTGTAAAATATGTTCAAGATTCAATTGATAACGGAACTGCTGTGGAAGAAACAGGAATAAATGCATCACGAAATGGATTGCAAACTGTAACTCTTTTAGAAGGACTAGAGGAGGGAAAGTATGATTGCGCAATGGGAGGAGCAAGAAGAGATGAAGAAAAAGCAAGAGCTAAAGAAAGATTCTTTTCCCACAGAGATGAATTTGGGCAATGGGATCCGAAAAATCAAAGGCCAGAACTTTGGAACCTATTTAATGGAAAAAAGAAAATGGGAGAGCATTTTAGAATATTCCCAATTTCTAATTGGACAGAAATGGACGTTTGGCAATATATATTACATGAAAATCTTGAATTACCTTCCTTATATTTTTCTCATAAAAGAGAGGTAGTAAACAGAGACGGCGTTCTACTTGGTAAATGCGACTACATACAGTTAAAAGATAGTGAGCAATGGGTAGAAAAAACAATAAGATGTAGAACTATTGGAGACATGACATGTACTGGAGTTGCAGAGTCAGATGCAGGAACTTTAGAAGAAATTATTGAGGAAGTAGCAACAACAAGAGTGACCGAGAGAGGAGGAAGGGCTGACGACAAAAGATCGGAAGCAGCTATGGAGGATAGAAAAAAAGAAGGGTACTTTTAAAAAATAAAATTATGAGCGAAACGAAAGGATATTTAGATATGGAGCTTTTACGCTTCACAACTGCAGGAAGTGTAGATGATGGTAAAAGTACTTTGATTGGAAGATTACTTTACGATAGTAAAGCAATTTTTGAAGATCAAATGGAATTATTAGAGGAAACAAGTAGGCAAAGAGGAGAGGAGGGTGTAAACCTTGCACTTTTAACAGATGGATTAAGATCAGAAAGAGAGCAAGGAATTACGATTGATGTAGCTTACAGGTACTTTGCAACTCCAAAAAGAAAATTTATTATTGCAGATACTCCAGGGCATATTCAGTATACCCGAAATATGGTTACAGGAGCTTCTACTGCAAACTTAGCACTACTTTTAGTAGATGCTCGACATGGGATAATTGAACAAACTAAAAGGCATGCTTTTATTGCGTCTCTTTTACAAATTCCTCATATTGCTGTTTGTGTAAATAAAATGGATTTGGTAGATTACAGTCAAGAAGCATTTGAAAAAATTAAAGCTGATTTTGAAGATTTTGCGTCAAAATTAGAGATTAAGGATGTTCGCTTTATTCCTATTTCGGCTTTGAATGGAGATAATGTTGTTGACCGTTCTGAAAATATGGATTGGTATGAAGGATCTACTTTGATGCACCTTTTAGAAAACATTCATATTGGTTCAGACCAGAATCATGTTGATTGCAGATTTCCTGTACAATTTGTAGTTCGTCCACAATCCAAAGAACATCCTGATTATAGAGGATATGCTGGAAGAATTGAAGGAGGGGTTTTTAAACCAGGAGATGATGTAACAGTACTTCCTTCAGGATTTACATCTAAGATTAAATCTATCGACACTTTTGATGGTGAAGTAGCAGAAGCTTTTTCACCAATGTCAGTTTGTATGACTTTAACGGATAACATTGACATTAGTAGAGGAGATATGTTGGTAAGAGAAAATAATAAACCAACTATTGATCAAGATATTGACGTAATGATTTGTTGGATGAATGAAAAGAAAATGATTCCGAAAGGAAAATATACTATCAGACATACTAGCCAAACTGCAAGATGTATCATTAAAGAGGTAAAGTACAAAATGGATATCAATACTTTACACAGAATGGAGGATGAAAAAGAGATAGGACTAAACGATATAGGTAGAATTACTATCCGAACTACGAAACCTTTATTCTTTGATAGCTATAGAAGAAACAGAAATACTGGAAGTATTATTTTAGTAGATGAAGCAACAAACGAAACAGTTGCTGCTGGAATGGTAATCTAGTTTACTGCTAAACATAGAATTATAAAAAAGGCCACTCTTTCGAGTGGTTTTTTATTGTTAAAATCTTGGATTTACAATATTATTTTTCATTGATCCAAAAGTATAACTTAATCCAATATTCATATAATAAAAGTAGTTTGACTCTAACTCTTTTTGTCTTAAAATAATCTCTTCATAAGTTGCTCCATTTAATGGAAGGTGTATTTGGGCTCTATCAAAATTAATATATGCAAAGTAATTTAAAGAAAGACCTTTTGCAATATTCCAATCAACATTTGAAGATATTCCAACATTATATTTTTTTAAATCCTCTTTATCTAAAATCTGATTACCATTTATTGAGAGAGAGAAACTCCCCCAAGTCTGAGAGTTATCATAGGTAAGTTCAAAAAGATGAGAGGCGAAATTCTCAGATGTTTTAAGGTAAACGGTAGTGTCAGTATAATCATTATGATTAGCCGAAATGCCATAAAGCAAACTCAACCTATGCTCTGAAGATTCTGAATAGGGGAAAATATTGTATTCTACACAAGGTGAAAATGCATAGTGACCATCATAATTCTGAGATGTAGATTGAGAGTAATTTGTTCTTGCTCCAATAGACAAATGTTCTCCTTTACTTTTTACATAAGTCATGTTTGCATATCTACTCTTTGTTTCAGTAACTAACGAAAAATCATCATATTCAAATCTTGACACATTGGAATTTATCGAGAAACTTGAAGTAAATTTTGATTCAGCAGTAATTTGATTTGCAGTAAATCTACCATTATATCTACTGTACGAATATCCCTCCTCTCCATTAGTATAACCACTAACTGATGTTCTAAACACCCAATTATTCCACTTATTCTTATCCGTTTCATTCTTATCCGTTTTATTCTCTGAATAAGATAAAGAAACCACGTTATCAGCTTTAGTTCGTATAATATAGGCATACACTCCTTTTTTTAATACTTCTAAGTATAATGCTCTCTCTGAAGCATCTGATGTGTTAGCAGGAACATCTAAGGCTAATGTATTGTTTACTCCTTCAAATTCTTCAATTCCAATAAATCTGAAAGCTACAATTTCACCTCCAGCACTTCCTCTTTCAGATTTTACAATAATATGCAGATTAGCAGATTTTGCATCTCGATAAAAATCAACATAACTCATCTCTCTCTGAAAAAAATCATCATCACATCTCCAAGAACAATCTAAATAGATTTTAACCTGATCACTTGTTGTTGTTTGAGCAATTATAATCATTGGAGCAAACATTAAAACTAATAACAATCTTTTCATATATATATTTAAAACAAAAAAAGCCAAACATTATTGTTTGGCTTTTTTAAATATTTTGAAATTCCTAATTCAAAGTAAAGTTAATAGGAATTGTGTGTAATACACTTACTGACTTACCTCTTTGCTTACCTGATGTATACCAAGGAGACATTAGCTTTACAACTCTTATAGCTTCAGCATCAAGATTTTTATCAACTCCTCTAACAACCTTAACATTAATCACTTTTCCAGATCTGTCTACAACATAACTCACATAAACTTTCCCGGTAATATTATATTCTTTAGCAATAGCAGGGTAACTTACTTTCTCATTAATAAATTTAAAAATTGCTTCAGCACCTTTCTTTTTCTTGTATGTAAATTCTGGCATTTTTTCAACAACCATAAATACTTCATCATCATCTTCTTCAATAATTTCAATCACTTCATCTTCATCCGACTCAGTATCTTCAATCTCAATTTCATCCTCAATAATCACATCATCTTCTACAATTTCAATTATTTCTGGTGGTGGCGGTGGCGGAGGTGGTGGTTTTACTTCCTGTTTAGTAATTGGAATAATTTCTTCTTCCAAATCATCAAGGCTTAAAGCCCCTAAATTATAGGCGATTTTTTCATACGTTTTGTACTCAAAAGCACCAAGCACCACTAATAAAGCGATAACTAAACCTATCTGTAAAAACAAGCCTCTTTTTCTTTCTAAATTTACTTCTGGATTCTTTTTTGGTTCCATAATATTTTTTTATCCTACTAATTCCTGATATGCTGAAGCGTCAAGTAAATCATCTAATTCAGAAACATCTGAAATAGCAATTTTAATAACCCAACCTTCCCCATAAGGATCTGTATTAATTAATTCTGGCTCATCCTCTAACTTTGTATTAAACGATAAAACCTCTCCATTTATTGGCATAAATAAATCAGAAACTGTTTTAACAGCCTCTATTGATCCAAAAACCTCTTCTTTTTCAAGCTCTTCACCTTCCGTATCTACATCTACAAAAACGATATCTCCTAGCTCACCTTGAGCAAACTCAGTAATCCCAATATAGGCATTACCTCCTTCAACTCTTAACCATTCATGGTCCTTACTATATTTTAATTCTTTTGGAAATTCCATTTAATTATTTTTTTCAAAAATACATTTTTTTGTTGGGTAACAAAATTATCCGGCCAAGGTAAATCTCAAACTAAATCCTGCATTAGTAATTGCCCCTGGAAAAGTAGTTGAAATAAACGGATTTGTAACCACTCTATCATAAAACAACTTAAGATTTAACCTTTGATTCATCACATAATCAGCTGAAAATTTAATACTAATTATCTGCTGTCCCATAGTTATTTGCTGCTGATCCTCAATTACTTTTCGAATAACTGTTTTATTATTTCGAATATTTAAGTCCAATTTCAAGTCCAGATCACTTGACATCTTCTTACCTCTACCACCAGAAAGAAAGCTAAATTTAACATCCTGAATTCTATAACCTGTACCAATTACATACTCATTACTTGTAGTTTCAGTAAGCTGATTATTTGCAAGTGATAACGCTAAAACTCTACTTTTTTTAATTTCTATTTTTGTAATTAACGAATTTTTCCAAGTCATATCAATTTTAAACAATGGGCTAAACTGCTCATTAATAGTTACCTGTGAAATCTCTCTAGAAACGTGATAACTCATATTATTTATATTGATATTATCCCCATCTCCATAGTCTAAGTTAGTTGTGTAACTTCCTACTGAATAAGTAGAACGATAAGCATGTCCAAGGCTAAAGGTTTTGAACCTCTTCTTAATTGCAGGAATCCTAATTAAACCGTCATAAGTAATTCCCCAATTTGGCAAAGGGATAGAAGGGAAAGCAGTTAACTTTGAGTTATTAGGGTTTTGCCCACCATAAGCTGCCAAGAAAGCTGGAATCATCACTTCTTGTGAAGTTGCTCCATAGCCACCAGTTATAGTCGTGTCAAAGCTAGTAATAGTTTGTTCAATAGGATATCCAGTTAGCGGATCTATTCCACCATTAAAATTAGGATTATTAGCTGCTAATTGACGAGCAATATCTACTCTATATCCTCTAAACTTGTTAAAAGTAGCAGATTCATAATCATCATTATCGCTTTTAAAAGCAGTACTCCAAGAAATAAATGAAACACTATAACCACCTGATTCTATAGGGCTAAAATGATTGAATTTATTTTGAAAATCATCCCATCTGAGATACTTTGTTTCGTTATTTGAAGTGGTTTTGTTAGCTGTTAACTCAATTCTGAATTGTTTAACTGGCTCAACAGTACTTCTTAATGTTAAGTTTGTGGAAGTGTTCGTTTTATATAAAGTATTTAAGGTAGAATCCTTTGTAATCCAGCCTTTGTTTCCACCATAATCTGTAATATCCTTCTGGCTACCAAAAGCGAAAGGCAATCCAGGAGAAAGTGCTGACCAATCCTGACCCAAAAAGTGAGGTTGATTTAAATAGCCTGGCAAGAAAGTTCCTTTGTTTTCTGAATAATTAAAAGAAACATTTTTCACACTTAACATAAATCGTGTTAGATGTTTAAAAATCTCATATTTACTTTTCTTTTCCTGTTCAGCATCTTCCTTTTTTTCAGCATTTCTATTTCTAGAAACTCTTCCCTTTCCTGCCCTGCCTTGATTCAACTTTTTAAAATAAGGTACTTTATTATACAAAGTATTCATATTAATTTGCCCATTATACTGCTTAGAATTCGAATTCTGAATAGTATGCCCTAGGTGTTTTAATGCTAAAGGAGCTGAGGTCCAATTATAACTTGAATTATATCTAGTATTTAACGAAATAAAATTGAAAACAGGGATTTTATTTAATGGCACTTGATAATTCAAACTAAAGGCTTGATTATAGGATGTTGCCCTACCAAAATCCCAAACATTATTCCATATAGTATCCATTTTTTCTTTGTAATATGGATCACTTTTATCTAGCCTCCCAGCTGGTTCATCAATATTTGCTTTAGAAGTTACAGCAAAATCAATTTTTAGCGTACGTGTTAAATCATATTTAAACTCATACATTCTATTCCATTCAAACATCTTATTATAAGTAGGTGCAATAGGATAAGAGTTTCCATAAGTAGAAGTTAAGTTTCTAAGCTGAGTTTCATTATAATTTCTATTCACATCTGTTCTGAATGAAAATGACTTTGGCATAGTGTTAAAATTAATATCCTTAATTATCCTAAAGTAGGGTGATTTTGGAAACTTAACTTTCGCAAAGGGCTTTATATTTTTTGGCTGTGTATTAAAATTATAGGTTAACGCTCCCCTATAGTTTACGGTACGGTTTTCCTCAATATTTATATTTCGAATAAAGGTTTCGTTTTTAGAATAAGACAAAGAGAAATTCTCAACATCATACACCTTTGGTTTCTTAGCTGCCTGACCTTTTTTAGTGGTTTTAGTTTTTCTTACATTAGTAAAATTAATGCTCTTACGCTTAACATAATCCTGAACGATATGCTTTAAAGAATCTTTCTCAGTCGTATTATCTAACGCTTTAAGTGAAGTAGTTAATAAAATATCAGGGTCAAGCGGATTGTAATGAGGATTTTTAACTGATTCCGAACGTCCAAAATACATAGGTACTTTAACACCAAAATCTTCTGGGAAAAATTTACCTAAATCAAATGAAGATGAAAAATCATACTGATAAGCATTGTACTTTTGGCGTTCATTTAATTTTTTTTCAATACTACCAAAACCAACAGTACTCATGTTTCCTGATAGTGTTACATTTCCGAAATCCGCCAAACGAGCTGTAAACCTACTATTAGCAGCCCAACCACCATACTCATCAAAATCTGTCAATCTAAGTTCGTTTACCCAAATCTGCCCACATTTTGGAAGCCCATCATCCTCAGAATCTAATGTTACTTTTTTAGGGTTTCTAATCCCTATCATTATTGTTTTAACTTGAGCCAAATTAGGATTACCTACAACTACAACTTTACCTCCTGAAGCATACTTTACATAAGGAATACTAACATCCGAACCATTAAAATTTCTTTCTTGTTTTGCTAACTGAAATATCTCAAAAGCAATATCTATCTCATTTTCTGTTGGCCATATATCACTCGCACTACTTGTATAATGGGAAGTTGGTTCTAAAGAAATTTCATACTCATAATAGTTAGCAGTAAAATCAGTTCCTAAACGAATAAAACAAGATAAATCTCCTTTTTT
>Ga0308021_10000047_pt1 | contig 53616 bp, 45 predicted proteins | sample Neamet351_FD_201296 | JGI IMG/M metagenome (GOLD analysis project Ga0308021, IMG submission 201296) | Marine microbial communities from water near the shore, Antarctic Ocean - #351 | ecosystem: Environmental > Aquatic > Marine > Unclassified | place: Southern Ocean | collected 2014-10-02
AACAGTAGAAGTTGGAAGTAGCGATATATTCAACTATCCTTTCCTACACATGACAGGACATGGAAATGTAGTTTTCAGTGCTAGTGAGACTGAAAATTTACGCAACTATCTATTGGCTGGCGGCTTCTTACACATTGATGATAATTACGGAATGGATCCGTTTGTGCGTTCAGAAATAAAAAAGATTTTCCCAGAAACTGATTTAGTAGAACTGCCAACTAACCATCCTATTTTTCATGGTAAATATGAGTTCAAGAATGGTTTACCAAAAATTCATGAACATGATGCAAGCCCCTCACAAGCATTTGGAATTATTATTGATGGACGCTTAGTCTGTTTATATACTTTTGAATCAGATATTGGAGATGGTTGGGAAGATGCAGAAGTACATAATGACAGTCAACAAATCCGACTAGAAGCCTTGCAAATGGGAGCTAATATATTGGAATATGTTTTTACGAACTAGACTTTAAAGTAGCTCAACATCAACTGAAAGACCTTGCAAAAAACCTATTGATCTTTCAATATCATCATGCAGCAATCTATCCGAACTTAAGAACTCTACTTCATCTCTGTAAATATCCAAAATTCCTTCAATAAAATCAGAAGATTTTGAATTTCTAAAAGCAATACCCTGAGTAGCATTTAAAAGTTCAATGGCTAAAATACGTTCAGTATTTTCCACTACTCTGTATAATTTAGTAGCTGCATTAGCACCCATACTAACATGATCCTCCTGTCCGTTTGATGACACAATAGAATCTACTGATGCAGGCGTACATAACTGCTTGTTCTGGCTTGCAATACTTGCTGCCGTATATTGCGGAATCATCATTCCTGAATTAAGCCCAGGTTCAGCTACCAAAAATGCAGGCAATCCTCTTTCCCCTGAAATCAACTGATAAGTTCTTCTTTCTGAAATAGAACCTAATTCTGAAAGTCCAATCGCTAAATAATCCATAGCCATAGCTAAAGGTTGACCATGGAAATTACCACCTGAAATTATTTTATCCTCACCAATAAAAATTGTAGGATTATCCGTTACTGAATTCATTTCTGTTGTAAATACTTCTTTTACATGCGTGATCACTCCTTTACTAGCTCCATGCACTTGCGGCATACATCTAAAAGAATAAGGATCTTGAACATGCTGTTTTTCACTTTCTTGAATCTCACTACCATCTAAGAAATCACGAATATTTTCAGCAGTTTTTAACTGACCTTTATGTGGGCGAACCAAATGAATCAATTCATCAAAACATTCATTTCTACCATCAAAAGCCTCTAAAGAAATGGCACCAATCATATCAGCCATATAAGAAAGTTTCTGAGCTTTTAATAAACTCCAAACACCATAAGCACCCATAAACTGTGTACCATTAAGCAATGCTAATCCTTCTTTGGATTGCAAAGCAATAGCTTTCCACCCATTGGATTTCATAATGGATTCTGTTTCTACTTCTTCTCCATCAACTACAACTTTTCCTACTCCTAAAAGCGGTAAAGACAAATGAGCTAAAGGAGCTAAATCACCTGAAGCTCCTAAACTACCTTGTTGGAAAATTACTGGAAGGATATTTTTATTGAACATTTCAATAAGGCGTTCAATAGTTTCTAATTGCACTCCTGAATGTCCGTATGATAAGGATTGAACTTTTAACAAGAGCATAATTTTCACTATCTCATCTGGCACTTTATCACCAGTACCACAAGCATGAGAAAGTACCAAATTAGTTTGTAGCTTGCCTAAATCATCATTGCTTATTTTGTGATTGCAAAGTGAACCAAAACCAGTATTTATCCCATAAATAGGTGCATCTGAGTGCTCCATTTTCTTGTCCAGATAATCACGGCAATCCTTAATTTTTTGTTTTGCTATTGCACCTAAAGCTAATTGCTTATCCTCAGCAATAATTTCAGCAATAACTGAAAGACTTAGCATTTGTTCTCCAACTTTATAAATACTCATTTATGATAATTCTTTTATTAAATCAGTAATGTTCAAATTACTTTGCTCACCACTTTCCATATTTTTAATCGATAATATTCCCGATTCCATCTCATCCTCCCCCACCATTATTACAAACTGAACCCCTTTATTATTCGCATAGGTCATTTGCTTTTTCATTTTAGCTTTTGTAGGATATAATTCTGAACTAATTCCTGCAGCACGTAATTGTTTTAATAAAGGCAAGCAAAAATCAGCTTCATCATCTCCAAAGTTGGCAAACATTACTTTAGTACTTACATCAATATTATCAGGAAATAAACCGAGCTCTTCCATTACTATATAAATTCTGTCAATTCCAAATGAAACTCCAACTCCTGATACATCCTTTAATCCAAAATTAGAAGTTAGATCATCATACCTTCCTCCACCACCAATTGAGCCAATTTGTACATCATTAGCTTTCACTTCCAATATACAACCTGTATAATAGTTAAGTCCTCTTGCTAGAGTAATATCAAAAACTAAATTAGCTGATTGTAATTCTAATGTCGTAACATTATCAATTACAAATTGCAATTCTTCTAAGCCCTTTTTACCAATCTCTGACTGTTCTAAAAGAGATGATAAATCAGAAACATTTTTAGTATTCAAAAAAGTATCTAAAATAGAAAGAGCCTCCTTTTTTACTCCTTTGCTTTCCATTTCTTCTTTTACCTTATCAACACCAATTTTATCCAGTTTATCTAAAGCAATTACTACTTGCTCAAATAAATCAGCTGCCCCCATAAGCTCAACCATACCACTAAGTACCTTTCGGTTGTTGATGCAAATATCTACATTAGGAATATTTAATTTTGTAAACACATCATCATATAACTGCACTAATTCCACCTCACAAAGCAAGGATTCAGTTCCTATTACATCAGCATCACATTGGTAAAACTCACGATATCTTCCTTTTTGAGGCCTATCGGCACGCCAAACATTTTGCATTTGGTAACGCTTAAATGGAAAAGTAATATCATTTCTATTCTGTACCACAAAACGAGCAAAAGGAACCGTTAAATCATAACGCAATGCCTTTTCAACTATTTGTTTAGTTAATGATTTTGAATCAGTATTCTCATCCAAATTAGCTTTGGATAAATAATCTCCTGAGTTCAATACTTTGAAAATCAAACGATCGCCCTCATCACCATATTTCCCTGTTAAGGTTTGAATATTCTCCATTGCAGGCGTTTCGATTGGTGCATAGCCATAGCGCTGAAAAGCTGATTTTACAGTTTCAAAAATGTAATTTCTTCTGAACATTATTTCAGATGTAAAATCACGCGTTCCTTTAGGTATTGATGGTTTTGTAGTACTCATAATTGTTTGCAAATATCGTAATATAATAGACAAATTTCATTAGATTTGGTGCGAAAATTATGAAACAACTATTCACCTTATCCCTTCTTATATTCTTTTCTTGCAATATGAATAATACCGATACTATTGAGAATATAGAACAAGACCCTGACGAAATTATTGCTATAAAAAAGATGTTGTCTACCCAACAAGAGTGTTGGAATAATGGAGATATTGATGGATTTATGGAGGGATATTGGCAGTCAGAAGAGTTAATTTTCACATCACTAAGACATAGACCAGCATATGGTTGGAATAACACTTTAGAGAGGTATAAAAACAGTTACCCAACAAAATCTAGCATGGGAGAATTAAAGTTTCAAATTTTAGATTTGAAACTTGTTTCAAAGACTACTGCAACTCTTAAAGGGAAATGGGGACTACTTAGAGAAAAGGACAACCCTAACGGAATATTTTGGCTTGATATTGAAAAATTTAATAAAGATTGGTTGATTACAAAAGATTCCACTATATCATTTGAAATGAATATCCCTTTATAGCTTATGAATAAATATCTTTCTCTTATAAAATTTAGTCATACTATATTTGCAATGCCATTTGCACTTATTGGTTTTTTCTTAGCTACAAAATCAAATGAATTTGAATGGATTACTTTTGTTTATGTAGTGTTTTGCATGATTTTTGCACGTTCGGCAGCAATGGCTTTTAATCGTTATATTGACAGGGATATTGATGCTGCAAACTCAAGAACAGCACAGGTAAGGGAAATTCCAAACGGAAGTATAAAAGCCAACTCAGCTTTAATATTTGTTATTATTAATTCCTTACTATTTATCTCAACCACTTATTTAATCAATCCACTTTGCTTTGCACTATCTCCAATTACTCTATTGGTAATTCTAGGATACAGTTACACAAAACGCTTTACAGCTCTTTGCCACTTAGTACTAGGTTTAGGTTTGGCACTTGCTCCCATTGGAGCTTACTTAGCGGTTAGTGGTAAGTTTGATATTGTCCCTTTACTATTTTCAGCAGCAGTTCTTTTTTGGGTTAGTGGTTTTGATATTATTTATTCTTTGCAAGATCAGGAGTTTGACAAGGAACAGAAACTTCATTCTATTCCTGTACTGATAGGAACAAAGAATGCATTAAACTTATCCAACCTTTTACATTTTCTTACATTTTCAGCACTAAGTATTGCTGGCTCATTAGGTGATTTTAGCCTATACTATTGGATAGGTTTTTGGATTTTTACTTCCCTACTTGTTTATCAACATATTTTAGTAAAGCATAACGATTTAAGCAAAATTAATCTTGCATTTTTCACTACAAACGGTATTGCTTCCGTCATTTTTGGTGTATTTGTCATTGCCGATTTACTAATAAAATAGTTGTTTTTTAATATCATTTTACCACATACTTATCTAGTAAAATAAAATTTTAGTACTTTGCTTAGCATAGTACTATATATTTATTATGTTTGCCCCATCAAAATTTACCATAAATGAAAATTGAGAACACACAATCGCAAATGCGAAAAGGGATTTTAGAATATTGCATCCTTTCCATATTAAAAAATGGAGAAGCCTACCCTTCTGACATTATCGAAAAGCTAAAAAAAGCTAAAATGATAGTAGTAGAAGGCACACTTTACCCTTTACTAACACGCTTAAAAAATGCTGAATTATTACAATACCGTTGGGAAGAATCAAGTGCTGGCCCACCCAGAAAGTATTATTCTTTAACAGATAAAGGAGGAGCATTTTTAATAGAATTAGATAGCACTTGGAAAGATTTAGCAAAAGCAGTACGATTAACCACTAAAATAAAAAATGATGAATAAGACAGTAAATATTAACCTAGGAGGAATTATATTTCATATTAATGAAGATGCTTTCGAAACATTGAACAATTACTTAAATGCACTTAAAAATCATTTTAAAAATGAAGAAGGTGCTGATGAAATATTAAAAGATATTGAAGGAAGAATTGCTGAACTTTTTACTGAACGATTGAATATAAAAGAAGCCATTTCAATTACGGATATAACTGAGGTTACTGAAATAATGGGAAATCCTAGTCAGTATGATGATGAAATTGAGCAAGAGCACACGCAAGAAAAAATGAACAAAGAAGAAGATTTAAAGAAAGGGAAAAGCAGAAAAGTTTTCAGAGATGAGGAAGGCAGAATGATTGGTGGAGTTTGTAGTGGATTGGCTCATTATTTTAATATAAATATACTTTGGAGTAGAATTATATTTATATTCCTTTTGTTTATAATTGGACCAGGAGCACCTTTTATTTATATAATTTTATGGATTGCACTTCCATCAGCTAGAACTATTGCTGAGAAATTAGAGATGAAAGGAGAAAAAGTTAACATCAATAATATTGAAAAAAAAATTAAAGATGAATTGAATATTATTGAAGGTAAAATACGAGATTTTGACAGGAAAATGACAAAAGAAGTATTTGGAAGTAAATTTCAGATTTTAATGACCAAATGTGTAGATTTCTTTATCAGTGTAATTACAGGAATATTCAAATTTATTGGTAGTTGTTTCGGAATATTTGCAGTTTTGCTAGGAGGATTTATTCTAGTTGTGCTTTCCACTTCATTGCTAACTGAAGGTTCATTTATGTTGGAAGTAAGGCAATTATTCCAATATATTTTTGAGGAAGGAGTAATTTCAAGTTCCTTATCAACAGGAATTATACTCTTTATAGGAATGCCCATGATAGCTGTTATTTTGTTTGGATTAAAGTTAATAAACAACACAACAATTCATTCTAACTACAAAATTGGTATGCTTTGTCTTTGGTTTGTTTCTTGGTTTTTATTAGGAAGTTCAGGAACAAATATTGCTAAAGAATTTAGTAAAGAAGCGAAAAATACAACTACAGAAATTATTGATTATAATAAAGATACACTTTACCTAAGCATGAATGATATTGAAAGAAATTTTGACAATGCATTTGACGCTAAAGGGTTTAAAGTAAGTCCTTTTGAAGATGAATTGCTTGGTATTGGCATGCAATTAAATATTACAAAAAGTAAAAGCTCAACTTATAACTTACTAAAAGAAGCTACTGCATATGGGAAAGATAAACAAACAGCAAAAAGAAATGCTGAAAGCGTTAACTTTCATTCTGAAATGGAAGATGAAAATCTAATCTTTGATGATTTCTTTTCTATTGAAAAACAATTATGGCGCATGCAAGAATTAGATTTAACCCTTGAAATTCCTATTGGCAAAGTAATTTATTTAGACTATAGCATGGAAGATTTAATTTATGACATAAAAAACCAAGAAAATATGTGGGATTATGATATGCTAGGTCATTACTGGAAAATGGAAAAAGATGGGCTTACTTGTATCAATTGCCGATAGAAATAAAAAGATATATTTACAAAATGAAAAAAACAACCTTAATCCTGCTTTGTATTTTCAGCATTAACCTCTCAGCTCAAGAATATTTTCAGCAAGAAGCAAATTATACAATTGATGTAGCCTTAGATGATGAAGCACATACCTTAAAAGGAAACGAGTATATAGAATACACCAATAACTCTCCTAACGATTTGGATTTTTTATGGTTCCATATTTGGCCTAATGCATATAAAGATAATTCTACTGCATTGTTCAAACAAGCTTTGGCTGATGGTTCTCGAAAAGAATTTTACTCCAATGAAGATGAAAGAGGTTTTATTAACGGACTAGATTTTAAAGTAAATGGAGAAAGAGTAAGGTGGGATTATCATCCAGAGCATATAGATATCTGTAAACTGATATTAAACAAACCTCTAAAAGCTGGAGGAAGTATACAAATTTCAACTCCCTTTTTTGTAAAAATTCCTGACGCTAAATTTTCTCGTTTAGGACATGTGGATCAATCCTATATGATTACTCAATGGTATCCAAAACCGGCTGTATATGATATTGATGGTTGGCACCCTATGCCCTACCTAAATCAAGGAGAATTTTATTCTGAATTCGGAAGTTTTGATGTGAGTATTACTTTACCTAGCAACTATACAGTTGGTGCTACTGGTGATTTGCAGAACCCAGAAGAAATTGCTCGTTTAAATAAGTTAGCAGCAATAACTGATACCATTACGAATTTTAGTGATGATATGAGTTTTCCTTTTTCTGATTTAAGCACTAAAACATTACGCTATATTCAAAGCAATGTGCACGATTTTGGCTGGTTTGCCGACAAGCGTTTTCATGTTTTAAAAGGAGAAGTAGAATTACCCCATTCTAAAGAAAAAGTTGCTCTCTGGACTATGTTCACCAATAATGAAGCTGACCTTTGGAAGAATTCAATAGAATACATGCATGATGCCGTTTACTATTATTCTCTTTGGAATGGCGATTATCCTTACAAACACTGCAGTGCTGTTGATGGAACAATAGCAGCTGGAGGTGGAATGGAATACCCGAATGTAACTGTAATTGGAGAAATGAGTAATGCCATTTCCTTGGATGAAGTAATTACACATGAAGTAGGGCATAATTGGTTTTACGGTATACTAGGAAGTAACGAAAGGGATCATCCTTGGATGGATGAAGGATTAAATTCTCACAATGAAATGCGTTATATGCGTCACAAATATCCTGATTACAATATGATTACAGGAAATCTTTCAAAATTCATTAAAAAGACATTCGATTTAGAAGATTATACAAATAAACACATCTATGGAGAAATGGGGTATTTCATGAATGTCTGGACAGGTAAAGATCAGCCGATAGAACTACATTCAGCTGAGTATACTGGAATGAACTATGGTGGAATAGTATATTCTAAAACAGCTATTGTATTTGATTACTTAATGGCATATCTAGGAGAAGAAACTTACGATAAATGTATGCGTGCTTATTTTAAAAAATGGCAATACAAACATCCACAACCAAAGGGTTTAAGAATTGTTTTTGAACAAGTAACAGGAAAAGATTTATCATGGTTTTTTGAAGATATAATCAATACAACTAAGCAGTTGGATTATGCTATTGTAGATATTAAAAAAGAAACTAAGGATTTACTCATCACCCTAAAAAATACAGGAGAAATAAACGGACCTGTTATTATTAGCGGCATAAAGGATGGGAAAAGCATGACACCACTTTGGATAGAGGGCTTTGAAGATAAAAAAACCGTTCGCTATTTCAATGGGGATTATGATAATATTAGGATTGATTATAATGGATATATGCCAGAAACAAACCGAAATAACAACATCATAAAAACTAAAGGATTATTTAAAACCTGTGAACCGTTAAAACTACAAGTTATAGGAAGTTTCTATCATCCTGAAAAAACGCAAGTTTTCTTTCATCCAATGATAAAATGGAACATGTATGATAAGTTATCATTTGGAGGTAGCTTTTACAATCGCTTTATCCCCAAAGAAGGATTCTCTTACAAACTGACACCTTTGTACAGTACTGCTGCAGAAAATAATTTATCAGGAAATGCTAATTTAGGTTTTGAAAAATATATTCAATCCACATTAATAAGCAGGTATAAATTAGGAATTAGAGCCGACCAATATTTATACAGTTCAACTGATCAATACAGAAGATTTGAACCTAGCCTGGCATTCGATTTACAAAAAAAGAATCTGAGAAGTAAAAAACAAAGTTATATCTATACTTCATTTATTAATTTAGACAAAGGAACTGAAGTTTTACAATTTGCAAAAGCCAATTATACTTTTTCAAACAAAAGGACAATTAGCCCTTATTCACTACATTTTAAAACAGAATTTGGAAAAGAATTTACAAAAGCAAATGTGATAATTAATTATAATCATCATATAAATAGAAAAAAACGCTTGCAGTTGCGTGCCTATACTGGCTTTGTCCAAACAAAAAATGAAGTTTACAACTTACAAATGAGTGCATGGAATGGGTTAAATGATTACATGTTCAGCAATAAAGTATTAGGAAGAAATGCTACTGATGGACTATACACTCAGCAATTATTTATGGATGAGGGAGCATTGAAACATTATAGTAATATCAGTTCAGATAAGTGGTTAAGCACACTAAATGCAGAATACAATTTCACAAACAGAATCAGGATTTATGCTGAAGGAGGTACAAACGGTAATGATGTTGCATATGGAGCAGGTTTACGAATTCCGTTACTCCAAAATATCATCAATATTTACCTTCCAGTTTACACTGAAAATGGAATGGTAGAAATTAATGACTATCAAGATTTTTTCAGATTTGACATTAACTTTGACTTTGAATTAAAACTGTTTTAAAATGAATAAAAAACGATTAGTATTTTCCGTATTATTTACCTTATTTCTTTTCTTTATTGATGAGGGATACTATGATTTAACAAGTTTCAAGTCTTTAGAAAATTGGATTTTCTTCATTCCTTATGTACTTGCAATTTATCTAATTTCTTCAGGAGTAAATAGAGCTTGTTCTTTTATCTCAGGATTTTTCCAGGGTTCAAAATCCCATTAGGATCAAATAAGTTTTTAATTCCTTTTTGCAAGTCCAACGCTTTTTCTGAAAAGACAATTTCCATATAGTCTTTCTGAACTAAACCTATACCATGTTCGCCACTTAAGGTACCTCCTAAACTTTTAGTTAACTCAAATATTTCTCTGATTCCTAAAGTGAGTTTCGTATTCCAATCTTTATCACTCATCTCCCCTTTTATAATATTGATGTGTAAGTTTCCATCACCAGCATGACCATAGCAAACGGATTGAAACCCATAATCCTTTCCAATTGCTTTTACTCCTTTTAAAAGTTTTGCTAACTCTGCTCTTGGCACTACTGTATCTTCTTCTTTATAAATAGAATTAGACTTTACCGCTTCACCTATTGCTCTTCTTAGTTTCCATATTTGATTTTTCTGACTTTCACTATCAGCAAATAATATTTCCCCACATTCAAACATTTCCATTACTTCAAAAATGCGTTCACAATCTTTATGCAGAATATCCAAATCATTTCCATCCACCTCAACTAAAAGATGTGCTTTTACATCATCATTAATTTGAAGTTTGACATCCGTATATTTCAAAGTCCAGTTAATTGCATCCCGCTCAATAAACTCCAAAGCTGAAGGTATAATTCCTGCTCGAAAAACAGCCGAAACTGCCTCACAGGCTTTTTCAGCAGAGTTAAAAGGAACAAGCATAGTAATATCTTTTGTCGGTAAAGGAATTAATCGAAACACAATTGTTGTAATAATACCAAGCGTTCCTTCACTACCTATCATCAAGGATGTTAAATCGTAACCAGTAGCATTCTTAAGCACATTAGCTCCTGTCCAAATAATTTCACCAGTTGGCAATACTACCTCCAAGTTTAGCACATAATCTTTAGTTACACCATATTTTACAGCCTTAGGTCCACCAGCATTTTCTGCCAAATTACCTCCTAAAGAACAACTTCCTTTACTTGAGGGGTCTGGTGGGTAAAAAAGACCTTTCAACGCTACTGCATCTCTAAACACTTGATTAATTACTCCAGGCTGTACTGTCGCTTGAAGGTTTCTCTCATCTATTTCAAGAATAGAATTTAAACGTTCAATGCTCAATGCAATTCCTCCAAAAACAGGCAAAGAACCGCCACTCAAACCAGTTCGAGCACCACAAGGAGTTATTGGAATATTTTTTGAATTACAATACTTTAAAATTTTAGCAATTTCTTCTGTATTTACTGGCTTTAACACTACTTCTGGTGGGTAAGATAAATCCTCAGTTTCATCATGGCTATAATTCAAAATACTTTGAGTATCTGTAAATACATACTCAGCACCAATTATCTCCTTAAAAAAAGAAATGTCATCAATATTTAATTGCTTGTAGTCCATCTGTGCAAATTTAATTAAATTCGCCATTTCCAAATCTAAAAATCACACACGAATGAAAAAGATATTAATAATTTGCTTTAGCTTAGTTTTTATAACGCCTATATTTTCTCAAAAAAGAGATATTACTCTTGATGACTTATGGAAAGACTATGCTTTCTATCCTGAAAGAAAGGGTGGTTTAAATTCTATGAATGATGGTGAACATTATTCTACTAAAGAAAAAACTGAAGATGGACAAGAGATAATAAAATACCAGTTTAAAAACGGAAAAAAAGTACGTACCCTATTTAAAAGTGCTGATTTTAAAATTCAAAAAATTGGGAAGTACACTTTTAGTGAAAATGAAAAGCAACTTTTGTTAGCTACTGAAACTAAAAGAATTTACCGTCACTCTAGCGAATCAGTTTATTACATCTACAATATCCATACCGATAAACTCACGAAATTATCTGATGAAAAAGTGATGTATGCTAACTTTTCGCCACAAGGAGATAAAGTTGCTTATGTATTGGATAACAATCTTTTTATTAAAGATCTGAAAAATGGAGAGATAACTCAAGTTACCACTGATGGGAAAAAGAACCATATTATTAATGGCGCTTCTGACTGGGTGTATGAAGAAGAATTTGCATTAGTACGCTCTTTTGAATGGGCACCAGATGGAGAGCATATTGCCTATTATAAATTTAATGAAGCGCATGTAAAAGAATTCTCTATGGATTTATTCAAAGGAGGATTATACCCTACCCAAGAAGTGTTTAAATACCCAAAGGCTGGAGAAGATAACTCTATAGTGAAGGTATATTTCTATAATCTAGCAAAGAATAAAAGCACTTATATTTATACTGAAAAAGATTACGAATATATTCCAAGAATTAAATGGACTAACAATCCAAAAGTATTAGCCCTTTACGGAATGAATCGCCATCAAAATGAATTGGATTTTGTACTAGCAAATACTGAAGATGGAAGTAATAAAGTACTATTTACTGAAAAAGACAAATACTATATTGACATACACGACAACCTAACTTTTTTACCAGAAGATAATTTTATTTGGACTTCTGAAAAAGATGGTTTTAATCATATTTATATAAAAGGTTTGGATGGGTCGGAGCAGCAAATAACAAAAGGAGAATGGGAAGTAACTGCATTTGATGGTGTTGATAGTGATAAAATGGAGATATATTACAGATCAACAGAAGAGGGTTCAATAAACAGAACACTTTATGTACAAAATTTGGAAACTGAAGAAAAAAGAAAACTTAGCACACAAATTGGAGATAACTCAATAAAGTTTAGCGAAAATTTTAAGTATTACATGAATAGTTATTCTAATGCTAATACAGCTCCTTATTATACACTACATAACTCAAGTGGGAAACAATTAAAAGTATTAGAAGATAATGCTGATTTCAACTTAAAAATGAAAGCATTCAACTTAACTGAAAAAGAATTTTTCACTATTAAAACTGAAGATGCAGAGTTAAATGCTTGGATGATAAAACCACCTAATTTTGATGAGAATAAAGAATATCCTTTATTTATGTTTTTATATGGAGGTCCTGGTTCTCAACAAGTAACAAATTCCTCTGGTTCGACAAACTATTACTGGTATCAGATGCTGGCCCAAAAAGGATATATTGTTGCCTGTGTTGACAACAGAGGTACGGGAGGAAAAGGATCAGAGTTTAAGAAGATGACTTACAAGGAATTGGGGAAATATGAAATAATTGATCAGATAAATGCAGCAAAATATTTTGGAAACCTTAAATACATTGATGCCAAAAGGATAGGAATTCAAGGGTGGAGTTATGGAGGATATATGTCCTCATTAGCAATAACAAAAGGAGCTGATGTGTTTAGTCTTGCCATTGCAGTAGCTCCGGTTACGAATTGGCGTTATTACGATAATATTTACACAGAACGCTATATGCAAACTCCTCAAGAAAATGCAAGCGGATATGATGAAAATTCACCTATCAATCATGTTGATAAATTAAAAGGACATTATTTATTAATCCATGGTGGTGCTGATGACAATGTACATGTGCAAAACACTATGGAGATGATTTCAGCCTTAGTAAACGCAAATAAACAGTTCGATTTATTCATTTATCCTGATAAAAATCATGGGATTTATGGAGGGAATACGCGTTATCATTTGTATAAAAAAATGACTGATTTCATTTTAGAGAATTTATAACAGAAAATTTTACTATTTTCGGCAACCTAATTTTATTACACAAATATGACAAATCAAGACAACCAGTTATTCGGACATCCTAAAGGATTGTTCTATTTATTTTTTGCAGAATTATGGGAGCGTTTCTCTTATTACGGAATGCGTGCCCTACTTATGCTTTACATGGTAAATGAATTTTTCACTTACATTACTGATGAAGCCTACAGAGAAGAAATGTCGTTTGGTATTTTTGCTGCTTATGGTTCATTAGTATATGCAACACCAGTATTAGGTGGTATGATTGCCGATAAGTTTATTGGTTTCAAAAAATCAATTTTGCTTGGTGGTATTCTAATGGCACTAGGACATTTCTGTATGGCATTCTATTTTAAAAGTGATGTTCTAGGCTTTGAAGTTTCAGCTATTAACCACTTTTTCTTTTATACTGCACTTGCACTTTTAATTGTAGGAAACGGATTTTTCAAACCTAATATTTCTACTATGGTAGGTAGGTTATATCCTGAAGGAGATGACAGAAGAGATTCAGGATTTACAATCTTTTATATGGGAATAAATGCCGGAGCCTTTTTAGCACCATTAGTTTGTGGTTGGTTGGGTTATGAATATGGTTGGCACTATGGTTTTGGAGCCGCTGGAATTGGAATGATTGCTGGTTTATTAGTCTTTATGAAAGGTATGAATGATGGAGTATTTGGTGACAATGGACAACAACCAGCAGAATATATAGAGAAAAAAATGTACGGAATGCGTACAGATTACTTTTTCTATTTAGTAGCAGCACTTATGGTTCCTATTGCAGCATTCTTAGTTAAGTATAATGCTTTAGAAGTATTAGAAGGAATGCATTTGCATTCTGCATTACTTTCTTTATTAGGTGTAGTTATATTGGGTATTCTGGGTAAAAAAATGATTGAACTTTCAAGAATGGAAGTATTTCGTTTATTAAGTGTTTTAGTTTTAACCTTACTGATTACTGTTTTCTGGTCGTTCTTTGAGTTAGCAGGTACTGCAATTACTTTATTTGCTGAAAGAAATGTAAACCTTACACTATTAAATGCTTCTCAAACCAATGCAATTAATCCTGGATATATTATTTTTCTAGCTATCCCATTTTCTATGATGTGGGTATATTTATCAAAAACACAAAGAAACCCAACTACTCCTAACAAATTTGCTTTAGGAATTTTACAGTTAGGTTTAGGGTTTTTAGTATTTGCAATGAGTGCACAATACATGGATGCTGCTGGTCGTACTCCTTTTATGTTCCTTATGATAGGTTATTTACTTTTAACAACTGGGGAATTATTTATCTCACCAATTGGGCTTAGTAAGGTTACTGAACTTTCACCAAAAAGTATGACAGCCTTTATGATGGGAGTTTATTTCTTATCCTCATCTTATGCTCATTATATTTCAGGAGCAATTGCTAAATTAACTACGGCAAATGAATCGGGAGTAATTCCTGAACCAGGCTTTATGACTACAATAATTGAGAAGGTAACTGGTTTTGCAGGAGGCTACTCTGAATCGTCAGTGGAAGGTGTACAGTCTTTAGTAAGTTATACTTCAGTATTTACACAAGTTGGTGTTGTTGCAATAGGAATGGCTATTTTAGCGTTCATTCTATCTCCAGTACTTAAAAAATGGATGCATGGAGTTCACTAATCAAAAAATAAATAAAAACATTACAATGAAAAAAATATTAGTAGTATTATTAGTTGCATTATCTATTAACGGATTTGCCCAACAAAAAGAAATTGAGTGGCATACTGATGTCAATAAGGCAGTTAACATTTCAGTACAAACAGGAAAACCACTATTCTTCTTTTTCACAGGAAGTGATTGGTGTGGATGGTGTATAAAACTAAAAAAAGAAGTTTTCTTCAAAGCTGAATTTAAAAAGTGGGCAGACAACTCTGTAGTTTTAGTTGAGCTTGATTTCCCAAGAAGAACACCTATTGCTGAAGCATTAAAAAAACAAAATAGAGAATTAGGGCAAATGTTTGGCGTAAGAGGTTATCCTACAATATGGTTGGTAACACCAACTATTGTAGACGGAAAAGTAAACTTTAACAAGTTAGGCTCTCAAGGCTATGTAGCTGGCGGACCAAAAGCTTGGATAGCTGGAGCTAATAAAATTCTAAAAACTAAATAATGAAGAATCTACTTCTTTTAGTTTTAGTTTGTAGTTCATTATTCTCTTTTTCACAAGGAGAAAAAAAAGTAGCTATTGATTGGATTCCTTTAGAGAAAGCTGAAGAATTTGCTAAAAAATATGATAAAAATATTTTTATTTTATTCTTCCGTCCAGGTTGTGAGTATTGCGAAAAGATGAAAAAAACAACCCTTACTGATCCTGTTGTTATAAAACTAATCAATGAGAATTTTTTACCCGTTATGATTAATGGGAAGGATAAAAATCCAATTACTTACAATGGTACGGTATATATAAATGAGCACCCAGCACCAGAAGATGCACCTTGGCGCCATGACCTTTATGTCAAGTTAGTTGATCCAGTAAAAGGGAATTACTATTGGCCTGATGTCGTAATAATAAATGGCCAGAAAGAGAAGCTAACTCAGTTCCCAGGCTTTCAGCCCAAAGCACAATTATTAAGAGGGTTAAAACCTTATACTAAAACTAAATAATAAAAAAGGAGTTGATAATTAAATCAACTCCTTTTCTTTTATAAATGGGTGACTGATGGGACTCGAACCCACGACCCCCGGTACCACAAACCAGTGCTCTAACCAGCTGAGCTACAATCACCATTTAGCGGCTGCAAATATATAATTTTATACTATAATGCCGAATAAACTATATATATTTGTTTCCTTATGAAAAACGACTCAAAAAAGATAATGATACAGGTGGAAGGAATGAGCTGTACTAACTGTGCAGCCGGAATAAAAAAACACTTAATTAACAAAGGATTAGAAGATGTTAATGTGAATTTTTCGACTGGTGAAGCAAGCTGTAATATTGATGCTTTACATAACCAAAATTATGTCGAAAATATAATTCAAAAACTAGGCTATTCAATCATAAAGCCAAATAAAGAAATCAAAAAAAGGATTTCGAAAGTGGAAAGATACTTTTACTCAACCCTTATTTTTACACTTCCATTATTTTCTCACATGTTTTTTTCTGAAGATAGTTTTATTCAAAACCCAATCTTACAATTTGTCCTTTGCTTACCTGTCTATCTTATTGGTGTTGCCTATTTCGGAAAAAGTGCTTGGTCATCCTTAAAAACAGGAATACCTAACATGGATGTACTTATATTTATTGGATCTTCAGCAGCATTTTTTTATAGTATTTATGGCTGGTTAATCTTTGGTGGAACAGCTGAAATGCATCATTATTTATTTTTTGAGACTACAGCTACTATTATTACCTTAGTACTTTTAGGAAATGTACTTGAACATAAATCCGTACAAAAAACTACCACTGCTATTGGTGATTTATCCTCTATTCAAGAAGTAATTGCAAAAATTGAAGTAAACGGAATAATTAAAGAAGTAAGCTTTGATGACATAAAAGTTGGAGACATACTAGTTGTAAACTCTGGTGACAAAATCCCAACTGATGGGATTATCGTTTCAGGATCAGCTTATATTGATGAGTCAATGATAACAGGAGAAAGCATTCCTACAAGTAAAAACAAAGATGCTGACGTAATTGGAGGTACAATTATCACTGATGGTAATGTAAAAATAAAAGCTAGCAAAGTTGGTAGCGACACTTTACTATCTCAAATAATTGAACTGGTTAAAAATGCACAAAACAACAAGCCAAATATTCAAAAGCTAGGTGACCAAGTAAGTGCAGTATTTGTTCCAGTTGTACTTTCTATAGCCATTCTAACCTTCTTTATTGGTCATTATTATTTTTTATTAAGTATGCAGGAGGCTTTGTTAAGAGGGATTGCTGTGTTAGTAATCTCATGTCCTTGCGCTATGGGATTAGCTACACCCACTGCCGTTATGGTTGGTATTGGTCGAGCTGCTAAAAATGGGATTCTCATTAAGGGCGGTGATAGCCTAGAAAAATTAGCAAGTATAAAAAGTATAGTATTTGATAAAACGGGTACTTTAACTACAGGGAAATTTATTGTATCAAATTTTAATGCAATTAATGAGGATGCACAAAAGATAAAAAATATCATTTATAATATTGAGCAACACAGTTCTCATCCTATTGCCAAATCATTATGCAGTGAATTTAAGGAAAATAGCAGTCCGCTGGAACTAAATAATATTATTGAAGAAAAGGGAGTAAGCATAAGTGCTAAAATAGAGGATGATATATATACTATTGGCTCTTCAAATATTCACCTTTCAGATGAGAGACATGACTTATTTGTTTTAAAAAACAATACACTAATTGCTACATTAGATATTAGTGATGAGTTAAAAACAAATACTGATTTAGTTGTTTCATCCTTGCATAAAACTGGCTACACAACTACTCTATTAAGTGGCGATAAAAAGGATAAATGTGATAAGCTATCTAAAGAATTAGGAATCAGAACAACTTTTAGTGAACAATTACCACAAGATAAAATCGCTAAAATTGAAGAACTGGTGAATCAGTATCCAACAGCAATGGTAGGTGATGGAATAAATGACGCTCCTGCTCTTGCAAAAGCAACAATTGGTATTTCCCTAGGTAATGCAACCCAGATTGCAATTCAATCAGCTGATGTAGTACTATTAAACAATGAAAATTTAGAACAACTTCCTCAAGCACTTCAGGTAGGGAAACATACATTACTCACCATAAAACAAAATCTTTTTTGGGCTTTTTCTTACAATTTAGTAGCTATTCCTATTGCATTTTTAGGATTCCTAAACCCAATGTGGGCTGCATTATTTATGGCTTTTTCTGATGTTATTGTTATAGGAAACTCAATAAGGTTGCGCTATAAGAAGATTTTTTAGTAAATTAGCAGCCTAATTTAATTCAAAAACAAAATAATATGAAAAAAACTATTACTTTTTTAGCTGGGATCATAATTAGTGCAGGGTTATTTGCACAAGTTAATTCTAGTCAAAGTTACACGAAAAATTTACTACAGGCAGTAAATGACAAGGTTACCATGAGCGGTGAAGAAGTACTAAGTCACCTTATGGTTAATCCAAATCCAACAACAAGTCCAAATGCAAAATTAGCTTCAATAAATGAAGTTGTTATTGGGACAACAAGTTATGATTTACAATCTAACGCTGCAGTTCAAAACAGAATAGTTCATCATGATGATGGAACAATATCTGCAGGCTGGACAACTAGTCAAGAATTAAACGCTTCATGGTCTGATAGAGGAACAGGGTATAATTTCTTTGACGGGACTACATGGGGAATGCAGCCTCTTAATCGATTAGAAAATTCAAGAGGAGGTTGGCCGTCAATTATAGCTATGGGTTCTGGAAAAGAAGCATCTATAACTCACAATACCGACAATTCACACATAAACATGACTCACAGGAGTACAATTGGTACAGGGAGTTGGACTGAACAGAATATATCTTCAATGAATGATTCTACTGGAATCTACAGGGATATGATTTGGAATAGATCTGCAGTAGGTGGATTAAACAAAGAAACTATACACATGATTGCTGTAACTGCATCATCAAATTTTGGTGGTGCTGCTTTCAATGGTTTAGATGGAGCATTAGTATACTATCGTTCACAAGATGAAGGCGTAACATGGGATATCCAAGATATGCAATTACCTGGAATGGATACATCAATGTTTGCTGGTATGAGTGGAGATGTATACACAGTAACTGCACAAGGAGAGACTGTTGTAGTCGGTTACTTTAATGATTGGGGTGATTCTTTTATTGTAAAATCAACTGACAACGGAACAACATGGGAAAAAACAACTTTCTTAGATTTTCCAGTTGATAAATATGCTATGGATGATGGTTTAGATTTAGATGGTGATGGTATATATGACCAAGTATACTCTACAGATAACTATGGAGCTATCGTATTAGATGCTACTGGTGAAGCACATGTATTTTATGGAATAATGATGTATCTTGATGATGATTTAACGGATGCTTCATCTTCATGGTTCCCTTCAATTAATGGAATTGGATATTGGAATGAAAGTATGGGAGAGGATGTAACTCCTGCTACTGTTCATGCTGGTGACACTTCTTTATGGTATTCTGACATGATGAATGATAATTGGATTGTACAAGCACCTGATTTAAATGGAGATGGTATTGTTGGAGGAGTTGATTCTACAGGAGGATATGCACTTTATTATGCTTCAAGAGCTTCTATGCCTAATGCAGGAATTTCTACTAATGGAGAAATTTACCTTTCATTTTCAGGATATACTGAAACTGCTGATAATGGATCTCAAGTATTTCGTCACCTTTACATAACAAAATCAAGTGATGGAGGATCGACATGGAAAACACCTGTAGATATAACTCCAAATACATCATGGATTGGAATGAAAGAATGTGTATTTGGTTCAATGGTACCTACAGTAGATGATAAAATAAGAATTGTTTTCCAAATGGATAACGAACCAGGACTAATTGTAAGAGGTGATGAAGATTTAGTTGAATTTAATGATATTGTTTATATTGAAATTGATACTTTAGGATTGTTCGGATCTTCAGTATCAGTTAATGATATAAAAAATACAACTCAATTTACTGTTTATCCTAATCCAGCTAATGATTACACATCTATTTCTATTTCATTAGATAAAACTGAAAAAGTAACTTTAACTATAGTTGATCTATTAGGAAAAGAAATTTCTAAAGAAGAAAAAGTATTGTTCTCTGGGAAATCTACAGAAAGACTAGATCTTTCTAATTTTCAAAATGGAGTTTACTTTATAAACTTACAAGTAGGAAATAAATTAACTACTCAAAAATTAGTAATTACTAAGTAAGACACACTAATACAAAATAAAAAAGCCGAGCAAATGCTCGGCTTTTTTTATGTTCATATTTTAACGTACTACTTAATTTCAAATAAAGAATCAACCTTAGGCATTTGATGTGCTAAAAACCCTTCTGCATATTCGCAATTAGCTTGCCTACCTAAATCTTGTGCTCTGTAGCTTACGCTATCCAAAAACCCTTGAGAGGAAATAATCGTTTCGCTTTCACTACTTTCAGGATTAAAAAACTGAGTGCTATAAGCTTTTACAGCTTTTAACTTTTCTTTCATTTCCGCTGAAATATCAACGACAACATCAGGAGTTAAATAATTAAATTGTATGTAATGATAAATAGCTCTTGGTCTCCATATCTGTTGCCCTGTCTCTATCTTTTCAAGTCCTGCTAAAAAACAAGCGTCAACAGTAATCTCAGAACCCCTGCCATGATCAGGATGACGATCAGAAACTGCATTCGTAATTACAATTTCTGGTTGATACTGTCTTATTTTTTTAATTAAAGCTAATTTATGAGCTTCATCATCTTTAAAAAATCCATCCTTAAAATCCATATTTTCACGAATGGTAACTCCCATAATTTCAGAAGCTAATTCTGTCTCAGCAGTTCGAGTATCAGCAGTTCCTCTTGTACCCAGCTCTCCCCTAGTCAAATCAATAACACCAACTTTTTTACCAGCTTTAATTTCCTTAATTACTGTACCTCCACAACCTAACTCAACATCATCAGGATGAGCACCAAAAACTAAAACATCTAATTTCATTAGTAATGTTTTTTATAATTAAACTTAGCAATAATAGCAGTAATAATAGTAACCGCTACTAAGTAATACACAAAAACAGGAATTGGCATAGGGTCTCCAGCTGCATAAGAGTGTAAACCTGATAGGTAATAATTCACTCCAAAATAAGTCATAATAATAGCCCATATAGCAACCAAAGAAGCAACATTAAAGACATACTTACCTTTCAAAGGTGGAATAAAACGCATATGCAATACAAATACATAAACCAATACACTTGCTAAAGCCCAAGTTTCCTTAGGGTCCCAACCCCAATATCTACCCCAAGATTCATTTGCCCAAACACCTCCTAAGAAAGTACCAATTGTCAGCATAAACAAACCAACTTCTATCGTTTTTTCATTTATAAGTGTCAATTCTGTTAGGGTATCCTTTAATTTTACTTTATTCTTTTTAGTAGTAAAAATAATCAGCATCAAAGAAATAAAACCAAGAATTGCTCCTAAAGCTAAAAACCCATAACTCGCAACAATAATTGCTACGTGTATCATCAACCAATAAGATTTTAACACAGGAACCAAATTTGTGATTTCAGGGTCAAGCCAGTTCAGATGAGCAACCATTAATAACATTGCAGAAACAATAGCCGTAGCTGCCAAGGTAAGTAAAGATCTTCTGCTAAAAATTAAGCCTGCAAGTATAGTTGCCCAGGCAATATAAATCATGGACTCATACCCATTACTCCAAGGAGCATGTCCTGAAATAATCCATCTCATAATTAAGCCAGAAGTATGTGCTAAAAATCCTAAAATGATTAACCACTTAAAAGCAGTAACTAGAATACGAACAAATTTTGTATTTTTAAATAACTGTACAATAAGTAAAATGAGTAATACTAAACCTACCATAGAGTAATACATAAATAATTTTGAAAATAACCCTAACTTATTATAGGTTATTTCCAACTTCACTTTTGATTCCTCAGGCATTACCTCAGCTCCATATCGATTTTGAAATCTACTAATATAGTCTACTATACTATCAGCAGCAGCCCAGCTACTATCCTTTAATGCGCTAGTTACCGCTCTAAAATACATTGGAATAATATTTGCCACAAAAAGAGAATCATTAGCAGAAAACTTAGTATGTTCAGTATAAGAAAGCCAAGTATTATTAGAATCGTTTGCTAAAGGGAAAAATCTAAATATACCACCGCTAAAAACGGTAAAACAAATATTTACCCTTTCGTCAACCTTAATAATTTCTTTTTCATATTCCGAGCGTTTAGCAGGTAATTTTGCATACGCATCCTCTACTAATTTCGCTAAAATATAATGCCCATTTTTTTCAAAGAAACTATTAAAAGAAGTCCTAATGTATTTTGACTTCATATCAGTACTCTCAAGCAAAACTCTTACCTTTGGATGAGAAACTTTCACTAAATCATTCTTACTCCAAGAAACAGGGTCATTCATCATTCCTACAATCACTTGTGTAGCGGATAAATCATTTAACCTATCCTTACCATATATTTTTCTTAAAAACTCAGAACATAAAGTATGTGCGGGCTTTAACCTCCCTCCATTATCCTGCACCACTAAGCTTTCAAATCGAGCAGCATGATCAGCATTAATCACCTCATCTGCTTGCACAGAAAATGAAAATAATAATGGAATGAAGAGAATAACTGCTTTATTTTTTAACTTCTTTAATTTTTGAGTTAAAGTATTAAATCTTGTTTTTTTAGTAAGGAAAACCAATAGCATTCCTAAAGCCATTAACGCGTATCCTATATAGGTAATAAGTGTACCCCACCAATCATGATTTACTGATAGGATTGTTCCTTTTTCATCCTTATCATAAGAAGATTGAAACAAACGAAATCCACCATATTGCAATACATTATTCATGAAAATTCTATGTTCAGCTTCAGTGTCATTATCTAAAATACTAATCTCAGCAGCATAGGAAGATGGACTCATAGAGCCTGCATATCTGTCCAACTGAAAATCACGCAATTTAACATGAAAAGGAACTGTGTAATATTTTGAACCATAGGACAGCTTAAAATTTAAATTATTTATAGCAAACACCTCATTATCACCTTGATATCCTTTTCCACCATAAAGTGTAATTAGCTTTTCTTCTCCATCAGCATTTACTTTTACAATTAAAGCATCCTCAGCCCCATCATTCATAACATTGGAGGTACTTATAGGATTCATTTTAGCATTTTCTAATACCTCCTTCAATACAAAATTCAAACCATTTGCTGTATGCAATGTTCTTCTGCTCAACGTAAAATCACTTAAGCCATCATAATCCTTAGTAGCTCGAGTATCCATATTCATGGTTTCAACATTATAAGGAGAATTACAAGAAATACCCTCAGAAGTTGAACTCAAATTAATTGCTCCTTCCATAGGATTATTAAAGGTAAAGACCTCTCCTTTAATTACTCTTTGTACCTTATCACTTAAATATTCTGACTGCATACCATCATCTCCAGGAACAACAATATGTAACATATCATTTCCTCCCGCAACATTAGTAAAAAGAGAATCCTTTACATTAGGCAAAAAGTCGATACCTTCAATTTTAATATCATGATCTTTAAAATCCAATTTTAAAGAAAAATTACTACTTGTAATTCCTGATAAATATAATTTCTCATCATGATTGAGCTGATGAAGTTTATCATTAATATGGATTTGAAAAAAGGTATCATCAGAAATAAACTGATTTGTACTTTCTCCTTCACGAATATGCATCATCCCTTCATAAGAAATATAACGTGTAATTCCAGCTCCAATCAGAATGATAATAAAAGACAAATGAAAAGTAAGTGAGGCAATCTTTTCTATTCGAAACAATTTATGCCTTATTACATTATTTATAAGGTTATAGGTGAGTAAAACCAATATCATTTCGAACCACCAAGTATTGAAGATTAATGCTTTTGCTGATGTTCTTCCAAAGTCGTTTTCAATAAAGGTTGCATAACCAATTGAAAAAGCAAATAATAAGATAAGCATACTCATTAATTGCATGGAAGAAAGAAACTTTATTATTCTAATTATCATATCTAAAATTTATGCGGCAAAATTACGAATTATTATTAAGTTTGTGTTTAAATTATTTTAAATGAAAAATATAATTTTATTAGGTTCAGGCAATGTCGCTACACACTTAGGAATTGCCTTAAAAAACAGCAATTACACTATAGTTCAAGTGTATAGTAAAAGTATAAAAAATGCAAAAATACTAGCTAATAAATTAGATGCACATTTCACAAATGATTTATCTAAATTAAAATCAGCCGACTTAATAATTGTAAGTATAAATGATGACGCGATTTTAAGTGTAATCTCACAAATTAAAAACACTGCAATAGTTCACACTTCTGGCAGTATTGGATTAAATGTTTTTAAGGAACAATTTTCTAACTATGGAGTATTTTACCCACTCCAAACTTTTAACAAAGAAGTTGATATAAACATTTCAGAAATTCCATTTTGCATTGAAGGAAATTCATTGGAATTTGAAAAGCAGTTAACTGAAATTGCAAAAGCGCTTTCCAACAATGTAGTTAAAATGAATTCTCAGCAGAGAAAACAGTTACATATTGCGGCTGTATTTGCTTGTAATTTCAGCAATCACATGTATAGTATTGCTGATGACTTGTTAGCGAAAAATGATATTGATTTTAAAATTTTATTACCTTTAATAAGAAAAACTATTACTAACCTGGAAAGCAACAAACCTAAAGAAGTACAAACTGGTCCAGCTAAAAGAAAAGATACAGCAATAATTCAAGAACATATAGCTACAATAAAAGAAAAAGAAATTAATGAATTATATCAGAAAATTACTGCAAATATTATAAAACACCATGAATAATATAATTTCCTTTTTTAAGTTAGTTAGATTAAAAAATTTAATAATTGTTGCTCTCACACAACTTATTATCAAGTTTAGTTTAATTAATCCTTTTTTGGATAATTTCATACTCTCAAACAACCAGTTTTATCTATTAGTACTCGCTACTGTATTCATCACTGCCTCTGGCTACATCATCAATGATATTTATGACGTAAAAACCGATAAGGTAAATAAAGAAGACAGCAGAATTATTGGCAAATCAATAACCTCAAGAAATGCCATTACATGGTATATTCTTTTCAATTTATTAGGATTAGGATTAGGCGTCTACATTGCATATATAGTAAAACAGCCATTCTATAGTTTAATTTTTATTTATTGTGTTTTCAGTCTTTGGACTTACTCGAAACGTATGAAAACTTCTTTTCTTTTTGGTAACTTACAAGTTTCATTATTAACTGCACTTAGCATTTTTAATGTGGCTTTATTTGATATAATTCCGAATGGAATAAATAAAAATAATGGGGAAATGATGATTTTTAAAATCATATTATTTTATGCTGCTTTTGCATTTATCATCACATTTATTCGTGAAATGATAAAAGATTTAGAGGATATGGAAGGAGATAAAAAAATACAAGCAAAAACACTAGCAATAACTTACGGAATTGAAAAAACAAAGTGGATTTCACTCATTTTTACAATTTTTACTTTCTTAGGAATTGCTTATTTTCAATACTTTCAATACAGTATAGCTAGTAGTGAATTTGAATATGAGATTTCTATTTGGGGAGTAAATAAAATTGCTATTATATATGCAATTTTCATTCAATTCCTTTTCTTGTTTTTAAGTTTTAAAATTTACACTTCAAAATTAAAGAATGACTTTTATTATATTAGTCAACTTTGTAAAATTATTATGATAGTTGGCATATTATCCATACCTCTTTTTACCTATCTACACCTAAACTAAATGTTAAAAAAATTATCAGAACAATACAATATAATTCTAGGATCAGCATCTCCCAGAAGAAAAGAACTTTTATCAGATCTTGACTTAAGGTTTAGCATTCAGACTACTGACAAAGAAGAAACATACTCGCTTTCATTAAAGGAAGAAGAAATCGCAGAGTTTTTAGCCAAACAGAAATCAGAATTTCTTTCAGAAAATCTACAACAAAATGACTTATTAATAACGGCCGACACTATAGTTTCTTTTAATAATGAATTATTAAACAAACCAAAAAATAAGGAAGAAGCATTTGAAACACTTAACAAACTTTCAGAAAATACACATAAAGTCATAACAGGAGTTTGCATAAAATCCAAAAACAAGGAGATTGTTTTTTCAGTAACTACACGAGTAACTTTCAAAGCATTATCAGAGGATGAAATACATCATTACATCAATAAGCACAACCCTTATGATAAAGCGGGGGCTTATGGAATTCAGGATTGGATTGGAAAGATTGGAATCAATAATATTAATGGTTCCTACACAAATGTTGTTGGTTTACCTATTTCAGAGCTATACCAACACTTAAAATTATTTATTTAGAAAGTAAATTTCTTATCTTTGCGCCAAAACCAAGTAAATGTCAAAATCAAAAATCGTATTTTTCCTAAAAATATTATTAATATTATTAGTAGTTCAAGGGTGTACCCCAATGAATAAAATTACTTACCTAAATGATAGTCAACTTGGGGAGTGGGATGTTTCACCAGTACCACCAAAGCATCATTTAGAAATTGGGGATATTTTAATGGTAAAAGTAATCAGTAGAAATGAAGAATCAAATGATTTATTCAATATTGAAAACAATACAAATAGTGCAAACCCAAGTCTTACTGCAGCTAACCTATATTTAAATGGGTTTACTATTAGCCAAGAAGGAACTATTGACATACCTAATGTTGGAAAGATTTTTGTACTTAATCAAAGCTTAGAAGAAGCAAAAGAAACAATATTAGGGAAAGCAGAAGAATACCTTATCAATCCGTTTGTAGTTGTGAAACTAGCAAATTTTGAATTTACTATTTTAGGAGAAATAAATACTCCAGGAAACTATCCTGTTCATAAAGAAGGACTAACTATCTATGATGCTATTGCAATGGCTGGAGATATAACTGATTATGGAAATTTAGCACGAGTTAAGATTATTCGCTCATACAAAAACAAGAAACAAGTCTATCATATAAATTTAACGAACACTAATGTATTAGCTTCTGACTTTTACTATCTCAGGAACAATGACTTAATCTACGTACAACCTTTACGATTTAAAGGATTCAGAAAGTCACAATCGCAAGTACTACTATCATCATTAACAACTATAGCCGTTCTGCTTAATGTTTACCTAAAAATATCCGAATAAAAATGCAGGAAAAACAAGTATCTCAAGAAGAAACAATTGACATAAAGGCACTAATTCTAAAATATGTACAGTATTGGTATTATTTCATACTATCAATTTTGTTTTTTGGCTGCATTGCTTTTTTAAATAACCGCTATACAGTCCCTGAATATAGTGTATCAACAACTCTTCTAATTAGAGATGACAACAACACTCAACTAGGTGCAGAAAACCTATTAGAAGGTTTAGAATTATTTAGTGGAAAAAAGAATTTAAAGAACGAAATTGTAATTCTTAAATCATATAGTCTTTCAGAAAGAGTAATAAAAGAACTTAATCTTGGGATTTCATATTATCAACACGGATTTTTACAAACAAATGAACTATTTGGAAATTCGCCTTTCAATATAAGTGTTGACTCTTCTCATCTTCAACTTACTGGAATTAACTTTAAACTTACTCCAATAAACAATAAGGAATTTACACTTTCAGTAGTAGCAGATAATCAATACCCTTATACTATTTTAAGTAAACATATTGAAAAATCCTTAACTGCAAATATTAATATTGAAGAGAAATATGCTTTTAACTCACTTATAGAAACAGAATTTTACGCTTTTACAGTAAATAAATCTATTCATTTCAATCTTGAGCAAATTATTGAGAGTGAAAAGTATTTTTCTTTTAAATTACATCAAATAGATAGATTAGCAAACAATCTTATTGAAAAGGTTGTTATTAACCCTATTAACAAAGAGACCTCTATACTAAAACTGAATATAAAAGAGCGAACACCCAGAAAAAGTATTCATATATTGAATAAAATTACTGAAATTTATATTAGAAGTGGATTAGATGAAAAGAATTTAATGGCCATCAATACTATTCATTTTATTGATGAACAATTGACAATTATTAAAGACTCTTTATCTGGAATTGAAAGAAAATTAGAACTATTTAAAACTAAACATCCAGATTTGGAAATAGTCGACAAAGAATATGGAACCTATTTTCAAAAACAAAAGTTAGACAATTCATTATCAGAGCAATCCGTTAACATTAAATACTATAAGTCTTTACTCTCTTATTTGAAGAATGATAAAAACACAAATAGCATAGTATCTCCTACATCAATGGGAATAAGCAATCCTGAACTTAATAGCTTGATTAACCAGCTATTACAATTACACGCTAAAAAAGGAGAATTACAACTGACTACTACTGGCAAAAACCCCACCTATATAGCTGTTTTATCACAAATAAATCACACTAAAAAGACAATTATAGAAAATGTAAATAACCTCATCTCTTCAGCATCAATTTATGAAGTCGATTTAATAGATAGGATAACTACTTTTGATAAAAAAATCAACAAACTACCTGAAGCTGAAAAAGATTATCTTATCCTAAGAAGAAAGTATGAATACAATGAACAAACTGCTATTTACTTACAACAAAAAAGATATGAAGCATCCTTAGCAAAAGCAGGTACGGAATCAGATCATAAAGTAATTGATTATGCAAGGTTAGACAATGAAAAACCAATTAGCCCAAGAAAAAGTTTAGCTTATTTCATTGCACTTCTTTTTGGCTTACTAATACCTATTACCTTTATATCATTAAGAGATTTCTTTAGTGACACTATAAAAAGTAAATCCGACTTATTAAATAGCACAAACATTCCTATACTTGGACTAGTGGGTCATAGTGACAATCCTAGAAGCTTAGTTGTTCCAAGTGCATCTAAATCAATTATTGCTGAATCTTTCCGTGCGCTCAGAACAAACATTCAGTATTTAGCAGCCGATAAAGAAAAGAAAGTAATTACAGTTACTTCCTCAATAGGTGGAGAAGGCAAAACATTCACAACAATGAATCTTGCGGCTATCTTTGCTCTTTCAGGACATAGAACTATTCTTATTGGAGGAGATTTAAGAAAACCTAAATTACATGAGGATTTTAAAGTTGATACTTCAAAAGGACTAAGTAGTTACCTTATTAATAAATCAGATTTGACAGAGGTGATTGAAAAAACTGAAATTGATACTCTTGATGTTATTGCTTCAGGACCTACACCACCTAATCCTGCTGAACTTTTAGACAGTAAAAAAATGAGAGACCTAATAATGGAGTTAAATAAAACATATGATTATGTAATTATTGACACCCCTCCTATTGGTTTAGTTACTGATGGGGTTATATTGATGCAAAATGCTGATGTTAATCTTTATGTTGTAAGGCATAATTACTCTAAGACAAGCGCACTTAATGTAATCAACAACTTATATCGTCAAAAACAAGTAGAAAACGTACACATCATTATAAATGACTTTAAACATACTTCTTCAGGGTATGGATATGGTTATGGATATGGATACGGATCTTCAGGGTATGGTTATTATGAAAATGAGGAAGATTAACCCTTAAATATTGATTTAAAGCGGAGTTCCAAATTTATTAGTATTTTTCTTTTTTTTATCCTTTTATTTTCATCAGTTTTGCGAAAAATTTAAAAGCATGAGCAATAAAAAAGGAAGACCAGCAAATAAAATACAAGATCTACAGTTTTTTGGTGAATTTGGAGGTGTAAATCCATCCATTGCAGACTCATCAACATTTACCTATTTAGCAGGAAAAACTATGGGAGATGTTTTTGAAGGAACACAAGAAGGATGTTACCTTTATTCTCGTCATACAAACCCATCTACATCTTATTTAGGACAAGCAATTGCCGGAATGGAGTATACTAAAGGCGCTATCCTTTCAGCATCAGGAATGGGAGCTATTACTACAACTCTATTGCAATTATGTAGTGCTGGTGACGAGATAATCAGTAGCCGTACAATTTATGGTGGTACTTATGCTTTTATGAAAAACTATTTACCAAAGTTTAACATTAAAACAACTTTTGTAAATACAACTAAGCTTGAAGAGATTGAGGCTGCAATTACTAAAAACACAAAAGTAATTTATTGCGAAACTATGAGTAACCCTTTACTTGAGGTTTCTGATATTAATGCAATTGCTGAGGTAGCTAAGAAACATGGAATCAAATTTGTGGTTGACAACACTTTTACTCCAATGATTTTTTCTCCTGCAAAAATGGGTGCTGATGTTGTTATTCATTCTTTAACAAAGTTTATTAATGGTACTTCTGACACGGTAGGTGGAGTTGTTTGTTCTGATGAAGAGTTTATTAGCAGTATGATTGATGTAAATTCAGGAAGTGCTATGTTACTTGGTCCTGTAATGGATGCTATGCGTGCAGCAAGTATTCTTAAAAATATCCGTACGCTACACTTAAGAATGAAAAAACATTCTGAAAACGCAATGCACTTAGCAAATGCTTTCAAAAAAGACGGGCTTAGAGTAATTTACCCAGGCTTAGAAGAGCACCCTCAGCATGAGATGATGAAAAACTGCATGAATGATGGTTTTGGTTTTGGTGGTATGTTTGTTATAGACACTAAAACGAAAGAGAAAGGGAATGCACTTATGGAAGAAATGCAAAACAATAACCTAGGCTATTTAGCAGTAAGTTTAGGATTCTACAAAACATTATTTTCAGCACCAGGATTATCTACTTCATCTGAGATTCCAGAAGAAGAAAGAAATACAATGGGACTTTCTGATGGTTTAATACGTATTTCAATTGGATTGGATAATGATATTGAAAGAACCTATGACACAATGGTTGACTGTATGAAAAAAGTAGGCATCCTCTAACAAATACTTTTTTATCTTTACCATCCTAATTTTAAACTTTTAAGATGACTGATAAGAAGATTCCTTATTTACTAGCTTTATCTCCAATTCTATTTTTAATAGTATTGCTTTCCTTTAATGTGATAATGTTTGATGACGTCCTTGGTGGGGCCAATCAGTTAGCACTATTATTTTCAGGATCATTAGCCGCTATAATTGGAATTTATTATGGAAGTAAATGGAAAGATATCATGGAAGGAATTGGTAACAGTATCAAATCCATAGTCCCAGCAATTATTATGCTTTTACTGATTGGTTCGTTAGCTGGAACTTGGTTAATTTCAGGAGTAATCCCAACAATGATTTATTATGGATTACAAGTTCTTAACCCTACAATTTTCTTATTTGCTACTGCTATAATAACAGCTATTGTATCACTTGTAACCGGGAGTTCATGGAGTACCATTGCAACAATAGGAATAGCCCTTTTAGGAATTGGGACTGCAATTGGATTACCAGTAGGATTGATAGGAGGAGCTATCATTTCAGGAGCATATTTTGGAGATAAAATGTCACCACTTTCAGATACAACCAATATGGCAGCAGCTCTAAGTGGAGTTGATTTATTTGACCATATAAAATACATGATGTACACTACTGTACCCTCCTTTATCATCACTTTAATTTTATTTTTAGGAATAGGATTTTATTTTACTACCGACATTTCATCAGGACAAATTGATGAAGCATTAGGAATTATTGCTCATAAATTCACGATTACACCTTGGTTACTTTTAGTACCTATCTCAGTCATAGTTATGGTTATAAAAAAGATACCTGCAATACCAGCTTTATTTTTCGGAACATTATTAGGAGGTGTGTTTGCCATCCTCTTTCAGCCAGAAATAGTGCATGAAGTTTCAGGAACATCAGTTAGCTCTATTAGCTCATACTATATAGGTGTACTAAATGCTATGATTGGAGACATTAATTTTACTACTATAAACACAAGTATTAATGACGTGTTTAATATTGCAGAAGCAGACAGAAGTGATTTGCTAAAATCAGGAGGAATGTACGGTATGTTAAACACGGTACTTCTTATGTTTTGCGCCATGACTTTTAGTGGTGCAATTGAATCAACAGGATTATTAAGTAAAATAGCCGAACCAATTGTAAAATACGCACAAAATACAGGAAGCCTAATAGCAACTACTGCCTGCACTTGTATTTTCTTTAACATTACTACTTCCGATCAATACATGAGTATAGTAGTGCCAGGACGTATGTTTGCTGACACTTATAAAGAAAAAGGTTTAGCTCCAGAAAACCTAAGTAGAACCCTAGAAGATAGTGGGACAGTAACTTCAGTTCTTATTCCTTGGAACTCTTGCGGAGCTACACAATCAGCAGTATTGGGAGTAGCAACTTTAGCTTATTTACCTTTCTGTTTTTTCAATCTTATTTCGCCACTGATGACAATTGCTTATGGTTATTTTGGAATTAAAATTAAGAAAATTAGTTAAATAAATATTATATTTGAATCATGAAAAAATATCTCTTTGTTTTGTTTTTTGTTCCTCTTTTTAGTTTTTCGCAAGGAAGCCTTGTCCTTATCGGTGGTGGTAGCGAAAGTAATGGTGGTTGGAGTAATGCTCCTTATACTTGGGCACTTGACCAATCACAAAACAGAAAAGTAGCTGTCATTTACTATAGTTCCTCTACATCTTGGATACCGGAATACTTTATGGATTTAGGTGCTAGTGATACTGCTCGTTTTGATATTGACAACCTTACTCTAGCAAATGCACAATCTACTTACGATAGCTTAATGAATTATGATGTATTTTTCATAAAAGGTGGTAATCAATGGGACTATTACAGTACATGGAAGAACACCAAAGTAGAAGATGCTATAACCGATAAGTTTAATCAAGGAGGAGTAATTATGGGTACTTCTGCTGGTATGGCTATTTTATCAGAAGTGATTTTTACGGCTGAAAACGGTAGCGTATATCCTGATGAAGCATTAACTGATCCATACAACTGGATTGATATTGCATTAGATGATGATTTTTTAGGAATTTTTCCAAACTATATTTTTGATACTCATTTTGTTGAAAGAGGAAGGTTTGCTCGACTTTTAGTATTTATGGCTAATTGGTACCAGAACTGGGGGATACAAAGAAAAGATGGTGTTGGAGTAGATGATAGAACAACACTCTGTATTGACAGTAACAATATTGGAGAAGTAATGGGTTCGGCAGCAGTTACAATAATTGAAAATAATGCCTGGTTCAATTCTCATGTTTCAAAAGATACAAAATACACACAACTTTTAAATAGTCATAAATATGATTTTAATACAAAACAAATCATAAATGGTCCTAACTCAATTATACTTGAACCTACCCCACCATTAGACCCAATTATATATTATAACTATACAAATACTTTGCTGGTTAGCGGGAGTGATAGTTTAGAACATATGGACCAGTTTCTTTCTGAATTAGATAGTTCGCATGGACAAATACAAGATGATATTTACATTTACACTTGCAATACTAATAGAGCAATCTTACTTGAATCAAAAATTAATAATCTTAATAATCCAAACACAGTAATTATAGATATTTCTAACAGCAACAACCTTCCTTCTTCTGATTTTAGTTCACCAAATAAAATTCTGTTTTATGAGAATGATTGGAATACACTAAAAGACTTTCTGAATAATACTACAAATGGAAACATTCTAAAAACTAAACTAACAGATGGAACAACAATCACTGCTTTTGCAGGGCAAGATTCCAAATTTGTTGGCACAACTTTTTGTAGTAATATTCAAGATGATGTTTACGGAAGTTATTATGGAACCTTAGAATTTGAAAAAGGACTAAATCTGATTAAAAGCAGTATTTTTATGCCAAATACCTTTGACAAATACACTTCATCTTATTATGAGAATACTAGCTCTTCAGTTTCATGGGCAATGGTAAATGATACATTAGCTCACGGATTTTATTTAAGTTATAATTCTTACCTTTTAATAAAACAATCAACCAATAAAAAAGCAGCATATCAAAGGGAAGGAAGAATTATTTTACTTACAAATGAAGGGACAACTGCTGAAACCGCTACATCTTTTGTTCACTCTTCACAAAACTTTTTGAGACAAATAGTTGGATTTAACAACTTCAGAATTAAATGTCAGAATTCTCCTTCATTACCAATTGTAGAATGGGGAAGCGTAACAAACCCTAATTCGATTAATGAGCATGCTACTGAGAAAGGAAAACTGATCAATATCACAAATATCTTAGGAGAAAAAACACAAGAAAAAACCAATGCTCCCCTATTTTACCAATATGAAAATGGTAAAGTAGAAAGAAAGATTATTATTGATTAAAAAGGCCTTTTAGCTTTTCAATTACGTAATCAATTTCCTCTTTTGTATTGTATTTACTAAAAGAGAAACGAACGCCTGGACGTTTACTTTCAGGTGCAATAGCCGAAAGCACATGAGATCCCGTACTACTTCCTGAAGAACAAGCAGAACCACCACTACAAGCAATACCCATAATATCTAGGTTAAACAATAGCATTTCTGCCATATCAGTTTCAGGGAAACTACAACTTATCACAGTATATAAACTATTATCTAAATCAGTACATTTTCCATAAAACTGAACATCTTTAATTTCTGATTTCAATTGTTCTATCATGTACTGCTTCAATCCTTTTATGTATACGACTTCTTTTTCCAAATTAGCATAAGCCATTTCCATAGCCATGGCCATAGCAGAAATTCCGTAAACATTTTCAGTTCCTGCACGCATATTTCTTTCTTGCCCACCTCCTCTTAGCAAAGGTTTTATCTGGATATCTTCTGATACATATACAAAACCTACTCCTTTAGGACCATGGAATTTATGTGCTGAGGCAGCAATGAAATCAACATTTAACTCTTGCATATTAAAAGGAAAGTGTGCAATTGTCTGTACAGTATCTGAATGAAAAATAGCATTATATTCCTTGCAAATATCTCCAATCTGTTTTATATCCTGTATAGTTCCAATTTCATTATTTGCATGCATTATAGACACAAATGTTCTCTCGTTATCTTTTAATAACTCATTCAAGTGAGCAAGTGAGACCTCTCCATTTTCATCTATATTAATATATGAAAGTTTTATCTTTCCTGCTGCTGCTAAATCTTCCAAAGGTAACAAAACAGCCAGATGAGAGATTTTAGAAGTAATTGCATGCTTAATATCATTATCATGAATTCCGCACTTAATAGCCATGTTATCAGCTTCAGTTCCTCCTGAAGTAAAAAATATTGACCCTGGTGACGTGTTCAATATATTAGCAATAGTCTTACGCGCATTTTCAATCACTATTTTTGCCTCTCTACCAAATGAATGCAGAGATGATGGATTAGCATAAGTTGTTTTCATCATTTCACTCATCATCTCGATAATTTCTGGCGCCATTGGTGTAGTGGACGCATTATCTAAAAAAACTCTTTTCATTAAATCAATTTCTTAATTTCGTTAATCATATTTTCTGCTAAAGCATTTGCTTTATCTTCTCCTTTACTTTCTGAATATATCCTTATTATAGGTTCAGTATTCGATTTCCTAAGATGCACCCAACCTTCTTTAAAATCAATCTTTAATCCATCAACAATTGTTATCTTTTCATGCTTAAATTTTTCTTTTAAGGCCGTAAAAATAAAATTTAAATCGATTTCAGGCGTTAATTTCATTTTATTTTTCGAAATAAAATAATTAGGATAAGAATCCCTCAAGGTCCTAGCTGATATTTTACGTTCAGCTAATTGAGTTAGAAATAAGGCAATTCCAATCAGAGAATCTCTACCATAATGCATTTCAGGATAAATAACTCCTCCATTTCCTTCACCTCCAATAATGGCGTTAGTTGCTTTCATTTTCTCCACTACATTCACCTCTCCTACTGCTGAAGCTTCATAACTTCCCTTATGTTTATTTGTAACATCACTTAAAGCTCTCGTTGATGAAAGATTAGATACAGTATTCCCTGGCGTTTTACTTAACACAAAATCAGCCACTGTCACCAAAGTATACTCTTCTCCAAACATAGATCCATCCTCACAGACTAAAGCTAACCTATCTACATCAGGGTCCACCACTATTCCAAAATCAGCTTTTTCACTAACTACTAACTTTGATATTTCAGTTAAATTCTCGGGTAAGGGTTCAGGGTTATGCGGAAATTGGCCGTTTGGTTCACAAAATAATTTCACACACTCCACTCCCATTTTCTCTAGTAAATTAGGCACCATAAAACCTCCTGTTGAATTTACAGCATCAACTACAACCTTAAATCCTGCTGATTTCACCAAGTCAACATCTACTAAGTTTAATTTCAAAACTTCTTCAATATGTTTTTCATTAAAACTATCATCAAAAGTATAATTCCCTAAATCATCTACTTCAGTAAATGTAAAATCATCATTTTCAGCTAAGGCTAAAATATTCTCTCCATCAGCAGCTGATAAAAATTCTCCCTTAGCGTTCAATAATTTCAAAGCATTCCATTGCTTAGGATTATGGCTGGCTGTAAGTATAATTCCGCCTGCACTTTTGTGCAATTGAACAGCAACCTCAATGGTAGGAGTTGTAGAAAGCCCTACATCCAAAACATCAAAACCACAGCCAATTAAAGTACCTGAAACAATATTACTTACCATCTCTCCTGAAATACGAGCATCACGACCAATAATTATTGTATTGGAGCTACTATGTTCTTTTCTTATAAAAGCCGCATAAGAAGCTGTAAAACGCACAATATCCAAAGGTGTCAGCGCATTTCCAACTTCCCCTCCAATAGTACCTCTAATTCCTGAAATTGATTTAATTAATGTCATTTTCTATTCTTTATTTTATTATACAAAACTAAAACAATAATCTTATATTTCTATCTTTGCAAAAAATAATAACCCAGACAATATGAACTTCTTTTTAACAGACATTCCTGAAAGAACACAAAAGCCGAGAGAAAATGGATTAACCATGATGATGGATAAAGGTTTGAGCATCAATGATACTAAGAATTTTATTGAAATGTGTGGACCCCATACTGATATCGTTAAATTAGGTTTTGGAACTTCAGCTATATCTCCTAATATTGAATCAAAAATAAAACTATACCAAGATGCAGGTTTAATGGTATATCTAGGAGGAACTTTGTTTGAAGCTTTTATTATTAGAGGAATGCTAGAGGAATATAAAGCATTACTAAAAAAATGGAATATAACCATGTGTGAAGTTTCTGATGGTAGTATTGACATATCTCATGAGGAAAAATGTAAATACATTACTGATCTAGCTACAGAGTTTAAAGTAGTTTCTGAAGTAGGTTCGAAAGATGAAAATGTAAAAATCGCTCCTTACAAATGGATAGAGCTTATGCAAAAAGAATTAGAAGCTGGAGCATGGAAAGTTATTGCTGAAGCAAGAGAAGGTGGAAATGTTGGTATTTTTAACAAAACAGGTGATGTACGTTCAGATTTAATTGATGAAATTTTAACAAAAATACCTAGTGAAGATATTCTGTGGGAAGCGCCTAAAAAACCACAACAAGTTTGGTTTGTAAAACTTTTAGGAGCTAATGTAAATTTAGGAAATATAGCTTGGGATGAAGTAATTCCTTTAGAAACATTAAGGATAGGCTTAAGAGGAGATACTTTTGATACCTTTCTAAAAAAATAACAATGAAGCACTATTTTATACTTTTCATTAAAGGAATGAGCATGGGAATTGCCAATGTAATTCCTGGTGTTTCTGGAGGGACAATTGCGCTAATAACGGGCATATATGAGGATTTAATAAACTCACTTAAATCATTTGACACCAAATCATTGAAACTAATTACCTCAATTGATATTTCAGGATTCATAAAACACACCAACTTATACTTTTTACTAGCAGTTTTTGGCGGAAGTATTGTCAGTGTGTTCAGTATTGCTAGCTTATTTAAATATTTATTTATTCACTACCCGATTCTAATTTGGGCATTCTTTTTCGGACTTATTATTGCCTCCATCTATTTTGTAGGGAAACGGATTTCAAAGTGGAATACTGCTACTATCTTCAGCTTAATTATTGGAACCTTAGTAGCCATATCACTTAGCTTTATGACACCTGCAAGTGAAAATGACAATCTGTTTTTTGTATTTGTCTGTGGTATTATAGGGATAAGCGGAATGATGCTGCCAGGGTTGTCTGGCTCTTTTATATTGATACTGATGGGTAATTACGAATTACTAATGGTGACAGCCGTAACAGAACTTAATATTCTTTTACTGAGTGTTTTCTTTCTCGGATCAGCTTTTGGACTTATGAGTTTTTCTCATATACTTTCCTGGGTATTTAAGCATTACAAAAACCAAACTCTAGCCCTACTTACAGGCTTTATACTAGGTTCATTAAGTATAATTTGGCCATGGAAAGAAGTTGCAGAAAGCATCATTTTAAAAGGAAAAGAAAAAATCATTGCCTACAACTGGTACTTTCCAAATGAACTAAACACAGAAACTATACTAGCCATCCTACTTATAATAGTGGGAGTACTTAGTGTATACGCGCTAGAGAATTTTGCAATAGACAAAAAATAGATGCGCACTTTTGGATTAATAGGAGAAACTCTATCTCACTCATTTTCAGAAGGATATTTCAATAAAAAATTCCACAAAGAAGATATTAATGATGCTGAATACAAAAATTTTGAGTTAAACAATATCTCAGAATTTACAGATTTAGTAAGTAAAATGAAGCTCTCAGGACTAAATGTAACTATACCCTACAAGGAAAGTGTAATTCCCTTTTTGGACGAACTAACGCCTCAAGCAAAAGCAATAGGAGCAGTAAATACCATAGAGTTTAAAGGCAATAAACTAATAGGACATAATACCGATACAATCGGTTTTTCACAAAGCATACATCCAATATTAAATGGAAGAAGTAAAGCCTTAATTCTGGGGAATGGTGGAGCTTCAAAAGCTATACAATACGCACTAAAAACACTAAATATTGAATATAAAATAGTCAGCAGAAAATCCTCATTTGATTATTTAGATGTAAGTAGCAAATCAATTGGTTATTATGATATTATAATCAACACAACACCCTTAGGTACACATCCTAAAATAGCAGATTTCCCTCAGATACCCTACAAGGAATTAAACGAAAAACATTTACTCTTTGATCTGATTTATAATCCAACAGAAAGCGCATTTCTACGCTTTGGAAAGACAAAAAATTGTAGCATTAAAAACGGATTGGAAATGCTAGAAATTCAAGCTGAATCATCTTGGAACATTTGGAATAGTTAAGTCGTTAAATATTAGTAAATTTGCAATCAAATATAAGAAACGTGAACGAAAAGAAAGAAAAAGAAATTATAGAAGCAGTAGTTACAACTACATCTTCTCAGGAGTCAACAGCCAATAATAGTGATTTAGAGATTGAACAAGTAATCGAAAAAATTGATTTGCTTTCTCAGAACGAGAACCCCTACCTAGTTTCAAAAGAGATAGAAGATTTAAAATCTATTTTTTACATTAAACTTAAAGAAAAAACAAAAACTCAAGAAATAATAACTCTTGAAGAAACACCAACTACAGAACAAGATGAGTCTTCTGAGGAAAAAAGTAAAGAAATTACGCTACACCCTCTAGAAATTGAATTCAAAACATCCTACGGAAAATTCAAAAAAGTCAAATTTGAATACCGTAAGAAAAGAGATGGACAGGAAGTTGATAACCTTAAAACTAAACAGCAGATAATTGCTGACATTAACAAGCTAACACAAGAAGATGAGTCTATAAAAAAGACTTTTGAGCATTTTAGAATCCTTCAGGAACAATGGAAGAATACAGGACACGTTCCTCAAACTGAAAACAATAACCTTTGGCAATCCTATCACCATCATGTTGAATTGTTTTACGACTACATAAAACTAAACAATGACTTACGAGATTTAGATTTTACCAGAAACCTAGAGGAAAAAACAGCTATATACGAAAAAGCTGAGGCATTACTAAATGAAAAGTCATTTAACAAAATGCATAATACTTTACAGGAACTTCATGAGCACTGGAAAAATGTTGGTCCTGTAAAAAGAGAACTCCGAGAAGAACTTTGGGAGCACTTTCAAAACATAAGCAAAACACTAAACAAAAAGCGTAATGATTACTTCTTAAAAGAAAAGGAAAAAGATCAGAAAAAGCTTATTCAGAAAGAAGAAATCTGTAAGAAAATTGATACTCTAACATTAACAACAATAACTTCACATAAACAATGGGAAGAAGCTAACAATCAATGCTCTGAACTTGAAAAAGAATGGAAAGATATTGGTCGGTTAAACAAAGTTGAAAACAGCATTGCATGGAAAAGTTTAAGAACAGTATTAAATAATTTTTATGATAAAAAGAATGCTTACTATAAGCAGAAGAAAGAAGAAGGAAAAAGCGTCTTAAAAGTAAAAATTATCATCTGTGAAAAATCAGAAGAATTACAAAATAGCACAGATTGGCAAGGAACAGGAAACCAATTAATAACACTACAAAACGAATGGAAGAATGCAGGATTCTCATCTGCAGATCAATCCAATAAAATATGGAAGCGATTTAAAGCCGCTTGCGACACTTTCTTTAATGCCAGGAAAGCTCATTACAAAGCTATGGATAAAGAGAAAGAAGGAGCTTTAAAGGAGAAAGAAGAGCTACTGCTTACGCTTAAAGAATTTAAAGCCTCTGCAAATTCAAAAGACGATATTAAACAGCTTAAGGAATTCTCTAATCAATGGAAAAAGCTAGGACATATTCCTAGAGATAAGATGAAAATCAATGATGAGTTTTTTGATTTAATTAATGCAAAATTTGAAGAGCTTGGTCTAAGTAAAAAAGTATTAGCAGAAGAACAATATAAAAACAAAGTCAGCTCGATAAAAGGAAATGGCAAAGCCATTAGTAGCGAAAAACAGTTTTTAAGATTAAAAATAGATAGCCTTAAAAAGGAAATATCTCAATACGAAAACAATATATCATTCTTTGGCAAAAACAAAGGCACTGAACCGCTAAGGAAGCAAGTTGAAGAACAAATCGCTAAAGCAAATACTGAGATTGAAGCTCTAAAACAAAAACTTCAAATCCTTAACAAAGGGTAAATGCAATTTAAACTTGAATCAGAATTTTCTCCTACTGGCGATCAACCATCAGCAATAAAACAATTAGTTGACGGATTAAATGATGGGGAGGATTTTCAGACTTTACTAGGAGTAACAGGTTCAGGAAAAACATTTACAATTGCCAATGTGATTAAAGAGGTTAATCGCCCCACCCTTGTCCTAAGTCATAACAAAACACTTGCTGCACAACTTTTTAGTGAATTCAAACAATTCTTCCCTGATAATGCAGTGGAATATTTTGTATCCTATTACGATTACTACCAACCAGAAGCCTATATTCCCAGTTCAGGAACTTATATTGAAAAAGATTTATCTATAAATGAAGAAATTGAAAAATACCGATTAAACACAACTTCTTCCCTACTATCTGGAAGAAAAGATGTGATTGTAGTTGCCTCAGTAAGTTGTATTTACGGAATTGGAAATCCTGAGGATTTTCATAATGGAATAATTGATATTGCTGAAGGAGATATTATTAGTCGAGATCAATTTTTACAAAAACTTGTACTTGCCCTTTATAGCCGTACAACTGCTGAATTTACTAGAGGTAATTTCAGAGTAAAAGGAGATACAGTTGATGTGTTTTTAGCACATAATGATATTGCTTATCGCTTTCATTTTTTTGGAAATGAAATTGAAGAAATTGAAAGCTTTAATCCAGAAAATGGAAAAATAATTGATTCTCTTGAAGAAGTTAGGGTTTATCCTGCCAGCATCTTTGTTGCCTCAAAAGACAAAATACATGGTGCTATCTCACACATACAAGATGACTTAAAAAAACAAGTCGATTATCTTCAAGAAATAGGACTTTCTACTGAAGCAAAACGATTAGACGAACGCACCAACTTTGATCTGGAAATGATTAAAGAACTAGGGTATTGTTCCGGAATTGAAAACTATTCCAGGTATTTTGATGGTAGAAATGAAGGTAGCCGACCTTTCTGTTTATTAGATTACTTTCCAACCGATTTTATTACTGTAATTGATGAAAGCCATGTAACCCTACCACAAATACGTGCTATGTATGGCGGAGATAAAGCTAGAAAAATTAACCTAGTAGAACACGGATTTCGCTTACCTGCTGCAATGGATAACAGGCCACTCAAGTTTGAAGAATTTGAAATGATAAGCAATCAAACTATTTACGTTAGCGCTACTCCTGCTGATTATGAGCTAGAAAAATCAGAAGGTATAATTGCAGAACAAATTATTCGCCCAACAGGATTGCTTGAACCTATAATTGAAGTGCGTCCTTCAAAAAATCAAATTGATGACTTACTAGAAGAAATTAGAATACGAATTGAGAAAAGAGAACGAGTACTAGTCACTACTCTTACCAAGAGAATGGCTGAGGAATTCAGTAAATATCTAACAAAATTCAGTATTAAATGTCGCTATATCCATTCTGATGTTGACACCCTGGAAAGAGTGGAGATATTAAATGGATTAAAGGAAGGAGAATTTGATGTGTTAATTGGAGTAAACTTATTAAGAGAAGGATTGGATTTACCTCAAGTAAGTTTAGTTGCTATTATGGATGCTGATAAAGAAGGGTTTTTAAGATCGGAAAGAGCTTTAACCCAAACTGCTGGTAGGGCTTCTCGAAACATTAACGGACTTGTAATCATGTACGCAGATAGAATTACAAACTCAATGAGAAAAACTATTGATGGAACCAATAGTAAAAGAGAAAAACAACAGGCCTACAACAAAAAAAATGGCTTAACACCTCAACCCCTACTTCAGAAAAAAGGAAATTCATTAACTGATAGTTTAAATCCTTACAAGATTACGGGACCAAGTACCAATAAAAAAATACCAAATATTGAAAATGCTAATAGCGATCAATTAAAAAAGATGATTAGTCATACAAAAAGAGAAATGGAACGTATGGCAAAAAATCTAAATTTTATGGAAGCTACTCGTTTACGGGATGAATTGCAGGAACTAGAGGAAAAGCTAAAAAATAAGGCATAAAAAAAACGGGCATTAAGCCCGTTTTATTTTGTATATTATATTTAGCTAATTAAGCGTTTACAATATTTTTAGCTACTGGCCCTTTTTCACCATCTCCTGGCTCAAAAGATACCGCTGAACCTTCTTTTAAAGTTTTGTAACCTTCAATTTGAATTTCTTGGAAATGCGCAAAGTAATCAGTTCCGTCTGAACCTTCAATGAAACCATAACCTTTACTTGCATTAAACCATTTTACTGTTCCTTCCATAATTGTTTTTTTAAATTTTATTAATAACTAGTGGGAACAACCCCACAAAACTGCGGCAAATATAGTAAAATTTTAATACAAATTACTTTTTGATGATAATAATGTATTTTTTAATAACATTGCAATTGTCATAGGTCCAACCCCACCAGGTACAGGAGTAATAAAATTACACTTATTCTTAACTCCTTTAAAATCAACATCTCCTAGTAACTTCCAACCACTTCTTGTCTTATTTGACTTCACTCTTGTTATTCCAACATCAATAATAGTAACCCCTTGCTTGACCATATCAGCTGTAACAAACTCAGCTTTACCTAAAGCTACAATTAAAATATCAGCTGTTTTTGTAATCTCATTGAGGTTTTTTGTCCTACTATGGGTAAGTGTAACGGTACAATTTCCAGGATTAGTATTTCTTGCCATTAAGATACTCATTGGCGAACCTACGATATTACTTCTACCAATAACTACACAATGTTTTCCTGATGTTTCTACCTTATACCTTGCTAATAACTCCAAAATTCCAGCAGGAGTTGCAGGAAGATAAGTAGGTAAATTTAAAGCCATTTTACCAATATTAGTAGGGTGAAAACCATCAACATCTTTTGATGGCAGTATAGCTTCAGTCACTTTCATTTCATCAATATGAGTAGGTAAAGGCAATTGCACAATCAAACCATCAATATCAGAGTTATTATTAATTCTCTCCACTTCAGCAAGTAATTGCTCTTGCGAAACAGTCGTATCCAAACGAATCAATGTGGAATTAAATCCTACTTTTAAACAAGCTTTAACTTTTGCATTTACATAAGTTTCACTTGCACCATCCTCTCCAATAAGTATTGCTGCCAAATGTGGTTTTTTTTCTCCACCAGCAACTAATTGAGCTACCTCAAGAGCAATCTCATCTTTAATATCATTTGATGTTTTTTTTCCGTCAAGTAAAATCATTCTTCTTTTTATATTCTTTATTCTAATCTCTAAATGCAAAACTACTAGGTAGCAATGTTAGTTCCTTACTTCATTCCAGGCATTCCTCCCTGGCCTTTCATCATTTGCATCATTTGCTTTGCTCCACCCCCTTGCATCATCTTCATCATTTTACCCATTTGGCTAAACTGCTTAATTAACTGATTCACCTCAACTACTGAAGTTCCACTACCACTAGCAATTCTTTTTTTTCTACTTCCATTCAGTAACTTAGGATTTTCACGCTCTTGTTTAGTCATAGAATGTATAATTGCTTCAATTCCCTTGAATGCATCATCTTCAACATCCACTCCCTTCATAGCCTTGCCCATTCCAGGAATCATACCCATCAGGTCCTTCATGTTTCCCATCTTTTTTACTTGCTGGATTTGCTTTAGGAAATCATCAAAACCAAATTGGTTTTTAGCAATTTTCTTCTGCACTTGCCTAGCCTCCTCTTCATCAAATTGTTGCTGAGCACGCTCCACTAAGGAAATAACATCTCCCATTCCTAAAATACGGCTTGCCATTCTATCAGGATGGAATACATCAAGCCCATCCATTTTTTCGGAAGTTCCAATAAATTTAATTGGCTTATCGACAACTGAACGAATAGTAAGTGCAGCACCACCTCTAGTATCACCATCTAATTTGGTAAGGACTACTCCATCAAAATTTAGTTTATCGTTAAAGGCTTTTGCTGTATTTACTGCATCTTGCCCAGTCATGGAATCCACAACAAATAAAATTTCCTGAGGATTAACAGCCTTCTTAACAGCTGCTATTTCACTCATCATAGTTTCATCAACTGCCAAACGACCAGCAGTATCAATAATTACGACATTATGTCCATTTGTTTTAGCATGCTTAATTGCATTTTGAGCAATAACTACAGGATTTTTATTTTCTCTATCCTGAAAAACATCAACACCAACTTGCTCCGCCAATACCCCAATTTGATCAATTGCAGCAGGACGATACACATCACAAGCTACCAATAAAGGACGCTTACTTTTATTATTTTTAAGATGTAATGCTAGCTTTCCAGAAAAAGTAGTTTTACCACTTCCTTGCAAACCTGCAATAAGAATTACTGTTGGCGAACCCTCTAAGGAAATTTCTGACTGCTCACTCCCCATAAGTTCAGCCAATTCATCCTTCATGATTTTAGTTAGCAACTGTCCTGGATCAATAGCGGTAAGCACTTTTTCTCCTAAAGCTTTTTCCTGAACCCTTGCTGTAAAGGATTTAGCTGTTTTAAAATCAACATCAGCTGAAAGTAATGCCTTACGGATTTCTTTCATTGTTTGAGCAACATTAATTTCGGAAATACTGCCCTGCCCTTTTAATACTTTAAATGCCTTGTCTAGTTTTTCTGATAAATTTTCAAACATAGTTTTTTACTATTAAGTTACAAAAATAGAGAATTCAATTATTAATTAACTACTACACCATACAAATCAAAATGATCTGTCTTTTCAATAAGCACATTAGCAAAATCACCCATTCTTATATACGTTTCAGTAGCTTTTACCAATACCTCATTATCTACATCTGGAGAATCAAACTCAGTACGCCCAATAAAGTAATCTCCCTCCTTACGGTCGAATAATACTTTAAAGGTTTTTCCTATTTTCTTTTGATTTAACTCCCAAGAAATATGCGTTTGCAAATCCATAATTTCTTCTTGCCTTGCTTTTTTCACTTCATCAGAAATATCATCATCCAGAACATGAGCAGAAGTATTTTCTTCATGAGAATACGTAAACACTCCCAGTCTATCAAATTTTGTATCCTGAACCCATTGTTTTAATTCTTGGAATCTTTCTTCTGTTTCACCAGGGTAACCAACTATCAATGTAGTACGGATAGCCATATTTGGCACTTTTTCCCTAAATGCTTTCAATAAATCATCTGTCTTCTGATGAGAAGTTCCTCTTTTCATAGATTTCAGAATTTCATCATTTATGTGCTGTAAAGGAATATCAATATAATTACACACTTTATCATTCTCTCTAATTACATCTAACACATCTTGTGGGAATCCTGTAGGGAAAGCGTAATGCAAGCGAATCCATTCAATTCCTTCTACCTTAGATAATTCAATCAATAAATCAGCCAATCTTCTCTTTTTATAAATATCCAATCCATAAAAAGTTAAATCCTGAGCAATAAGTATCAATTCCTTAACCCCATTTTTAGCTAAATTTTTAGCTTCAATAACTAATTTTTCAATAGGAGTAGATCTGTGTTTACCTCTCATAAGTGGAATAGCACAAAATGAACAAGGTCTATCGCAACCTTCAGCAATTTTAAGGTAGGCATAATGCTTAGGAGTAGTTGTTAATCGTTCACCTAGTAACTCATGCTTATAATCTGCACCTAAAACTTTTAATAGTTTTGGTAAATCAGTTGTTCCAAAATACTGATCAACATTAGTAATCTCTCTCTCTAAATCTGGTTTATAGCGTTCAGATAAGCAACCCGTAACATACAATTTATCAATTTCACCTGCCTGTTTGCGTTCTGCATGTTCTAATATAGTATTAATAGATTCCTCCTTTGCGTTATCAATAAAACCACAAGTATTTATCACAACAATATTGGAATCATCCTTTTCCGATTCATGTTCCACCTCCATATTGTTGGCTACCAATTGACCCATCAAAACCTCAGAATCATAGACATTCTTAGAACAGCCTAAAGTGATGACATTAATTTTGTTTTTCTTTGTTGATTTTGTTCTCATTAGTTAAATAGTGAATCTATAAATTCATTTTTATTAAAGACTTGTAAATCTTCCACACCCTCTCCAACACCAATATAACGAACAGGAATTTGAAACTGATCAGAAATACCAATCACCACCCCTCCTTTTGCCGTACCATCTAGTTTGGTAAGTGCTAAAGAATTTACTTTAGTAGCTTTTGTAAACTGAGTTGCCTGTTCAATAGCATTTTGTCCTGTTGAAGCATCTAACACCAACATTACATCATGCGGAGCATCAGGAATTACTTTAGCCATTACATTCTTTATCTTAGTCAATTCGTTCATCAAATTGATTTTATTATGTAGCCTACCTGCAGTATCAATAATTACCACATCAGCACCACTTGCTTTTGCTGATTGTAAAGTATCAAAACAAACTGAAGCAGGATCAGAACCCATATCTTGTTTTACAATTGCAACTCCAGCTCTATCCGCCCAAATAACTAATTGATCCACTGCTGCTGCACGAAAAGTATCAGCTGCACCTAGTACAACTTTTTTACCTTGTTGCTTAAATTGATGTGCTAACTTACCGATAGTAGTTGTTTTACCTACACCATTAACACCAACAACCATAATTACATAAGGTCCATCAACTTCAGGGATTTCATCATAAGATTCCTTCATTAATAATGACATTTCTTCTTTCAGAAAATCATTTAAATCACTCGTATTAATGTATTTATCTCTTGATACTCTTTCTTCAAGTTTACCAATAATTTTAAGCGTTGTTTCTACACCAATATCTGAAGTGATTAAGGCCTCTTCAATATCATCAAGTGCTAGCTCGTCAATAGTAGTTTTACCAGCAACAGCACGTGAGAGTTTATTGAAAACATTTTCCTTAGTTTTCTCTAAACCTTTATCAAGCTTATCTTTTTTATCTTTTGAAAAAAAACCGAATATCCCCATAATTATTTACTTTAATAAACACAAAAAGCTCCTTTCAAAGATAGAAAGAAGCTTTTTCCTGCGTATATTTAAATACTATTTTTTCGCAAAGAATTCTTTTACTTTATCCTTTGGTACAATTTCACTTTTAAAAGAGTAAGATCCACTTGCTGTTTTAACCATTTTTACAGCTTTAGTAAAAGCTTTTGCTCCTTTTTTCTGTAATGATGCTACTGTCTTTTTTGCCATTTTCTTTTATTTTATTTCTTTATGAACAGTCATTTTCTTCATGATAGAGTTGAATTTCTTCAATTCCATTCTATCTGGAGTGTTCTTCTTATTCTTAGTTGTAATGTGACGAGATGTTCCTGGTAATCCACTTGCTTTATGCTCAGTGCACTCTAAAATAACCTGAACTCTATTTCCTTTCTTTGCCATTTTCTTATAATTTATTGGGCTGCAAATTTAATTAAATAATCTAAACTTAAACACTATTTATTGCTTTTTAATATCAATAAAGAATAAGTCATCCCTTACCTTAAAATCATGCTTGTCAAAGCCTCCTAAATCTTGCTCCTTCCACTCAGAATTTGGATAAATCCAAAAATCCTCACTTCCTGTATTTATCAAAATAGGCATGTCAAATTCAGGGATTGCTTCCCATCTGTACAATAATGTAATGTTTCTCCCCTCTTGATGAAGCTTATACTGAAAGGCTGGAATTTCCTTATTATTCAAATATTGATTAAAGAAATCTGTAAAATCTTTATCTGATTTTTTATTGATATAATTAATGATTTCCTGCCCATCAACTGTCTCATGTTTAAAATCATTAGCAATTCCTTTAACTATCTTAAACCATAACTCATCATCCTCAATCAAACTTCTAAGCGTATGTAACATTAACGACCCTTTATTATACATATCAGAACTCCCTTCTGTATTCACATGATAAGGACCAATAACAGGCTTATCATTTCTGACACTTCTTTTTTGATTATTCACATAACTCAACATTGCATCATATCCATACATACACTCCACATATAAAACCTCAGAATAAGTACAAAAGCCTTCATGCACCCACATATCAGCAATATCATTAGTAGTGATAGAATTCCCCCACCATTCATGTCCACTTTCATGCACAATTATAAAATCAAAATTTAGCCCATCAATAAAGCGAGTATTTCCATGATAACCTGGCAGATAATCATTTCCATAAGCAATAGCTGATTGATGCTCCATCCCTAAGTAAGGTGTTTCAACTAAAGCATAACCATCATTCCAAAAAGGATATGTACCAAAATATTTTTCAAAACATTCCATCATAGGTTTCACCTGTTTGAAATGTTCTTTTGCTTTATCCAAATTATCATGTAAGACATAATAATCCATACGCAAAGTATCTTTTTCCGAAATATACGCTTCAGAAAAATGCTCATAATCTCCAATATTTAACGTTACATTATAATTGTTAATAGGATAGGAAACAAACCATTCACTAACATTTACCCAAGAGTTAAAATACTGATTCCATTCTGAAGTATCTTTTCTTAAATCACCATTTGAAACAATTTTTGAAGGGTAACGAGCTGTACAGGTAATACGCATACTATCTGGCTCGTCAGATTGATGATCTTTACATGGCCACCAAACACTGGCCCCTAAACCTTGACAAGAAACTCCAATCCAAGGATTTCCATTATCATCCTTTTTCCAAGAAAAACCTCCATCCCATGGTGCATTTACCGCTTCCCTAGGATAACCACTATACCAAATCTTTATATTCGCTTGTTCTCCTTTTTTAAGTACTCTTGGAAAATTAATATAGACTGCATCAAACTCACGACTATATTCAAGTTCCTTCTTTTCAAACTCAATACGCATAACCTCCATATTCAATGCCAAGTCAATTTGCATTTTATCAAAGTCAGAAACAACAGTAAAATGAATAATGTTATACGATTTTTCTAAAGACTGTTCCTGATGATCAACCATTACGAATAAGTCATAAAAAGTTACATCATAGCAAGTTCTAAGCTCAGTAAGGTTTCCTCTCAAAGAATCCTTGCGTGTAAATTCTTGTGCTGTTCCTAAAAAGGAAAAAGCAATAAAGAATAATATTAGTGTATTTTTTTTCATAAAAAAAGCCCTTTTTCAAGGGCTAGTATTATATTACTATCACTTAATTACAAAGTTAAAGTTAAAACACAGGTTTCAGTTACCACTACAGCATTTATAGTTATATTTACTGTAGCAGAAGTTTCTGACTCCAACACTCCATTGCCTGAAATTGTACCGACAGACAAAGCAGACTGTGATGGAATTAAAATAATTCCAGCTTCAGAAATTGACCCATTAAAAGTTCCTGCAGTACCCAAATCAATCATTAAATCCCCTATATTATCGCCAGCTGATACTTCAATAGTTGATGGCAAAACTCCACCAACAAGATCACCATCACAAACAGAAGATAAATTCCAAGTATTCACCATAGCCTCATGTGAAAGCCAACAACTCCCATCATTACTAGTAGCTAGGGATTGATAATTCATTGCAGAACTATCCGTACATCCTTCAATAAGCGCCTCTTCTTTCTTACAAGAAGAAACAACAAGAGACACTCCTATAAACAATACTGCTGATATTTTAAAGATATTTTTCATTTTGATTATAATTTAGTTATTAAATAAAAAAAAGTTGCCATCAAAGATAGCAACTTATTTATTATTCAATATATTTTATTGATTAAACAAGCACATTACCGTTTGCTTTAGCTTCAGCTAAAACAGCAGCAATACCTTTTTTATCAATTGTTCTTAATGCATTTACTGAAACTTTTAAAATAATTGTTTCACCAGTTTCAGGAATAAAAAACTTTTTAGTTTGTAAATTCGGATAGAACTTTCTTTTTGATCTATTCTTGGCGTGAGAAACATTGTTCCCTACCATTACTTTCTTTCCTGTTATTTGACAAATTCTTGACATATCTTCTTAATTTAGGGCTGCAAATATACAATCTAATCTAAATAAATTGAAATTTATTACTGTTTTTTTATTTTAGTATAAAGCAGGTCCAAAGCACTTTCAGAAGCCTGATTAACAACAGATTGCCTGTTTCCTGAAAAAATAAAGTGACTAACCACTACACCTACCGCACTCGCAATAGCTATAAAAACAGTTCCAATTGGATTTTTATTTGTTCCACCAGTAGGGCCAGCATAGCCACTTGTCGCTATAGCAAAGTCTGCATCAAATTTTCCCAAAACACTTTGAGCCATCAGCTTAACAACCTCAGCGCTTACCTCCGTTTTCTCATCAATAATTGACTGACTAACTCCTAGAACTTTTGTTTTAATTTCATTCTGATAAGCGACAACACCTCCTTTAAAATAAGAAGAACTACCTGGAAGGGTAGTTAATTTGGAAGCAATTAACCCTGCAGTACAACTTTCAGCAACTGCAACACTCACTCCTTTTTCAATACACAATTGCTGTAAGTTTTCTAGCAATAACATCTTTTAAAAACCAATAGTTGGCCCTGTCAAATGCTTTTGTTCTTTCGGGCGAATACTCATCACAGGAATTTCAGAATTATTAATAATATATCTAGCAGTTACACTAATGTTATTAGACAATGTTAATTCCTCCTTTTTAGTCATTATCATAATTAAATCCGCATCAAAACGCTTTTCATATTTAAAAATAAAATCACCTAAAGTTTGTTTCTTCTCTCCCTCAACTATCTCAGCAGTACATTTCACCCCAGCATCAGTAATGAATTTTTTTACTTGATTAATATTTTTAATTAGCTTCTCTCTTACCTCTTGATTATCCCTAAGCACTACCGAAACTACACGGATAGTTGCATTCCAATACCTAGCGTATTCTAAAGCGTAAGTAACCTTTTCCTTTGTTTGCTTTTCCAAATCAAGTGGAAGGATAATATTCTCACAACCTTCACTATGATACTTTCCTTTAATCGTAATAACAGGACAATGTGCCAACCTTACTACACGCTCAGCATTAGAACCCATTATTTTTTTAACTGTCCCGGCTGAACCATCAGTTCCCATAATAATTATGTCAGCAGAAATCATTTCAGCCACTTCATTAATTTGGTCATATACTTTTCCTTTAGCTACCAAAGTTTCAACATGAACACCATATCTCTCACCATACTCCACTCCTATCTCTTGTAGCTTCTGATTTACTTTTAACTGTAATTCATGACTTTTATCATCTAAAAACAAAGACTGCATCATGCTCTGCTCTTCAACTACTGAAAGTAAAACTACTTCAGATTTTTTAATTTTTGCTAAATTAAAGGCTTGACCTAGAGCAATCATAGATTGTGCTGAAAATCCGATAGGAACTAATATTTTACTTGCTGATATTGACATATTATTTATATTTTTGACAATACAAAATTACATATTTATATGCATATAATAGCAGAGACCGAATTAATACTTACTCCCGAAAATAAAATTTACCATCTCAATTTATCTAAAGACGAAATTGCTGACGATATAATTCTAGTTGGAGATCCTGATAGAGTAAGCGTAATTTCAAATAAATTTGACAGTATTGAACATAAAATACAGAACAGAGAATTTGTTACTCATACAGGAATTCTAAATGGAAAAAGAATTAGCGCAATTGCAACCGGAATTGGTCCAGACAATATTGATATTGTTGTTAATGAACTTGACGCATTAGTGAATATTGATTTCAAAACCCGAACCATAAATAAGAAAAAGAAAACCCTTAACTTTATTCGCTTAGGCACTTCAGGAGCCTTACAGCAAGATATTAAAGTTGACTCTTTTCTAGTTTCATCATTTGGATTAGGGCTTGACAACATTGCTCATTTCTATAAATCAAAAGAAATAATTGAACAAGAGATGAGTAGTAAATACAAGCAACATGCTAACTGGCCAGGAAACTTATCAAACCCTTATATTGTAAAAGCATCAGGTAATCTACTTTCACTTTTTCCAGATATAAAAAAAGGAATAACAGCAACTGCTCCTGGGTTTTATGGACCTCAGGGAAGAACCTTAAGATTAAATCCCTATATCACTAACTTACATGAAAAGATGGAAAGTTTTAATTATAAGGAAAATAGAATTACAAATTTTGAGATGGAAACTTCTGCTCTATATTATTTAGGACAATCACTGGGGCATAATACCTTAACAATATGCTCTATAATAGCTAACCGACTTACAAAAGAGTACAGTAAGGATTACAAAAAAACTGTAGAGAAAATGATAGACCTAGTACTTAAAAGAATCTGCTAGCAGTTATCGCAACACTCTTTAACTTGTACTAGTTTGCAGGAATAAACTGCCAAAATAGCGCCAAGGATTGTCGCCACTACATACAACCATAAATGAGTTAAGTCTCCTGAAAAAATTGCTGGAGCTATAGACCTAGCCGGATTCATAGAAGCCCCACAAATAGGCCCTGCAAAAGTAGCCTCAAAAGCAACTACTCCACCAACAGCTAAGGCAGCCGTAATTCCCTTTT